>Ga0181558_10000311_pt1 | contig 45491 bp, 38 predicted proteins | sample 011ome_22_FD_133754 | JGI IMG/M metagenome (GOLD analysis project Ga0181558, IMG submission 133754) | Coastal salt marsh microbial communities from the Groves Creek Marsh, Skidaway Island, Georgia - 011507BT metaG (megahit assembly) | ecosystem: Environmental > Aquatic > Marine > Intertidal... | reverse complement strand
CACCGATAACCCCCTCGGCAATCAGGTCACAACGCACAATGCCGCCAAAGATATTGATCAGAACGGCTTTTACATTGGCGTCAGAGAGAATGATTTTAAAGGCTTCCGTGACACGCTCTTTCGTCGCTCCGCCGCCGACATCGAGAAAGTTTGCGGGCGCACCACCATGCAGCTTCACGATATCCATTGTGCCCATGGCAAGGCCTGCGCCATTGACCATGCAGCCGATGTTGCCATCCAGTGCTACATAATTAAGATCCCACTTCGCTGCATGCGCCTCTCGAGCGTCTTCCTGCGAAGGATCATGCATCGCCTGTAGATCCTTGTGGCGATACAGGGCGTTGGAGTCGACAACCACCTTGGCGTCCAAGCAGTGCAGATGGCCTTTTTCGGTGATCACCAGAGGATTCACTTCAATCAGCGCAAGGTCTTTGTCTTTGAAAAGCTTTGCCAAGCCCATGAAAATAGCGACAAACTGCTTGATTTGCTCCCCGGAAAGGCCCAGCTTGAACGCCATTTGCCTACCCTGATAGGGCTGAGGACCGACCAGCGGATCTATCTCGGCTTTGAGAATTTTGTGTGGCGTCTCTTCAGCAACCTTTTCAATTTCGACGCCACCTTCGGTTGAGGCCATGAAAACAATGCGCTGTGTCGCTCGATCCAATACCGCACCCAGATACAACTCCTGATCAATGTCGGTGCAGGCCTCGACTAAAATTTTGGAAACCGGCTGACCTTTTTCATCCGTTTGGTACGTCACCAAATTTTTGCCGAGCCACTCTGCAGCGAAAGCCTCCACGGCGGCCGAACTATCCACCAGTTTGACGCCACCAGCCTTACCCCGGCCACCCGCATGCACCTGAGCCTTAACGACCCACATTGTGCCCCCTATCTTCTCCGCGGCCGCAGCCGCTGCTGCGGGGGTGTCAACCGCATGGCCGACAGAAACGGGCAGACCATAATCGGCAAAAAGCGCCTTACCTTGATACTCGTGAAGATTCATATTCCATCCTGTGTGTTTTTGATCATAAACCCCAGCGCGAGCGAGGGCGCGTTTATCCGTCGTTCAGTAGGCCTGGTCTAGTTCTTCTTTTTATTCGCCATGTGAATCGCGTGTCCATCCACCGCAAGCGCTGCTTCATGTACCGCTTCCGATAGTGTTGGATGCCCAAACACCATCAGCTGGAGGTCTTCGGCGGTAGAACAGAACTCGATTGCAATAACCATCTGCTGAACTAGATCAGCCGCCGAAGGCCCAACGCAGTGGGCCCCCAAAATGCGATCGGTTTTTGCATCCGCGATCAACTTCACCATGCCATCTGTATCTCCCGAGGCCAGGGCACGACCAATTGCCGCGAACGGGAAGGTGCCCACCTTAATGTCCACGCCTTCCGCCTTGAGTGCTTGCTCAGTCTTACCAACCCCAGCGATCTCAGGGTGAGTGTAAATAATGGATGGAATACAGTCATAGTTCACCTGGTGGTGTTTCCCAGCTATCTGTTCTGCCACCATCACACCCTCTTCCGACGCCTTATGCGCCAACATCGGGCCCCTGACAATGTCACCAATCGCCCATACGCTAGGCGCCTCTGTGGCGCAGCGATCGTTAACATAAATTGAGCCTCGCTCATCCACGGTGACACCAGAATCTTCTGCGAAAAGTTCGGCCGTTCTCGGATTTCGCCCCACAGAGACAATGAGTCGATCGAACACCTCGGTGTGCACCCGCTCACCTACGCTGTAGGTAACCGTGACCTCCTCGTTCGCCACCTCGGTAGCCGTCACTCTGGCATTGAGGCGTATGTCCAGACCTTGTTTTTTGAAAATCTTGAGGCTTTCTTTCGAAATCTGACTATCCATGTTGGGTAGGAAGCTATCCATGGCTTCAAGCAGGACCACCTCAGCTCCCAAGCGCCCCCAAACACTTCCGAGTTCTAACCCGATAACGCCTGCACCGATAATGCCCAAACGCTTGGGCACCTCAGCAAAGATCAGTGCGCCGGTTGAATCAACCACCCGGTCTTGATCGACCGGTGCGACGCCTATGGCCGTGGGCTCTGATCCCGATGCGAGCACGACATTGGCTGCCTCATGCAGGGTGGCCTTGCCCGCCAAATCGATTAGCTCAACCTTATGTCCTGCCAGCAATCGGCCCTTACCCTGGAGCACCGTAACGCCGTTGTGGCTCAGCAAGCCACCAACTCCCGTGGTCAGCTGGCTCACAATCTTGTCCTTACGCTTCATCATCGCGGGAATATCAATCGCAGGGCTGCCGACCTGGATCCCATGCGTGGCGAAACTATGCACTGCCTCGTGATACTTGTGCGAGCTGTCTAGTAGTGCCTTCGAGGGGATACACCCCACGTTGAGGCACGTACCTCCAAATTGCGGCTTCGCCTTGTCGTCGGCAGCCATTTCGATCAATGCCACAGACAAGCCCAACTGCGCCGCACGAATGGCGCAAACGTATCCGCCGGGGCCAGCGCCAATAACAATAACGTCGTAAGAATCGCTCATGTCGTTCTCCGGTATGTTGCGCTTAAAGCTGCAAAAGAATCCGCGCGGGATCCTCGATGAGACCCTTCACGGTCACCAAAAATTGGACCGCAGTCTTACCATCGATTAGGCGGTGGTCGTAAGACAGAGCCAAGTACATCATAGGCTGAATCACCACCTCGCCATTCACCGCCACAGGGCGATCCTGAATCGCGTGCATGCCGAGGATGCCTGTCTGAGGAGGATTCAGGATCGGCGTGCTCAGCAATGAACCGAAAACACCCCCATTTGAAAGCGTAAAGGTACCGCCGGTCATTTCCTCGATGGTGAGCTTTTTGTCTCTCGCCTTTAACCCCAAGTCCCGTATTGCCGCCTCAACGTCAGCGATGCTCATAAAGTCTGCATCGCGCAGCACGGGTACAACAAGGCCATCATTAGTTGATACCGCCACACCGATATCTTGGTATCCGTGATAAACCACATCATTACCATCGATTGAGGCATTTACCTCGGGGAACCGCTTCAATGCCTCGCAACAGGCCTTGACGAAAAATCCCATAAAGCCAAGCCGTGTACCGTTATGGGTTTTTTCAAATTGAGCTTTGTACTGCTCTCTCAAGGCCATTAACGGCGCCATGTTAACTTCGTTAAACGTCGTCAGCATCGCCGTTTGCTGGGTTGCGTCGAGCAGGCGCTCGGCGATTCGGGCACGCATGCGCGTCATAGGGACCCGCTTTTCCACCCGCTCGCTTGAGGGCCCGTCTATCGCTTTTGGAGATTCCTGAGCGGCCGCAGGAGCGTTCTTTTCAGCCATATCTGGCACTTTCTCGGCAGAAGAGGACACTGCACCACTGCCCGAAGCGAGGTGCGCCTGCACGTCTTGCTTAGTAACACGTCCGCCTTTGCCCGTCCCGGAAATGGCCGATGCATCAAGCCCTGCTTCCTCGACCAAGGCTCTAGCCGCGGGCCCCATAGCGACTTCCTCTCCGCTCGCGGATTCAGTCGCCGAAGCTTCTGATGCCGACCCTGTTACGACCGCAACAGCGCCAGGCTCTAGTACCGCTAGTAGGGCTTCACTGAGTATCGTCTCCCCCTCATTAGCGGCAATCTTTTGCAGCACACCCGACTCGGGTGCCACCACCTCCATCACGACTTTGTCGGTCTCTATTTCGACTAACAGCTCGTCGCGGGTGACGGTATCACCCTCCGCTTTGTGCCAAGTAGCAACTTCCCCATCTGCTACAGACTCTGGAAATGCCGGTGCTTTAATTTCAATCGCCATGATGTGATCCTGATGGTGGCTTTGGTTAATCAGTTGCCCCAGGGCATCGGCCCCAAGGCTTCCTCAATGAATTTTTCTTGCTCCTTAAGGTGCAACGCCGTGTATCCTGCCGAGACCGATGCAGAGGCATCGCGACCCACGTATCGCAAATACACATCGACTTTATGGCGCTGAATTTCCCGCCGAATATTGTGCTGGCTTGCGTACCAAGCCCCTTGGTTCATAGGCTCTTCCTGGCACCAAACAGCATCCTCAATATTGGGATAGCGGCTCAGCACATCGGCAAGAACCTCCGATGGAAAGGGGTAGAGCTGCTCGATTCGGATAATCGCTACGTCTTCTATGCCTCGGTCCCGCCGAGCGGCGCGTAAATCGTAGAACACCTTACCTGAACACAGTACGACGCGTTTTACCGCCTTGCAGTCCAAGGCATCCGTCTCATCAAGCACGGCATGGAATTTCCCATCGGTCAGGTCTTCAACAGTTGAAATGGCCTCCTTGTGACGCAGCAAACTCTTCGGTGACATGACCACCAATGGTTTTCTGAGAGGTCGAATAGCCTGGCGGCGCAGCATATGAAAAACCTGTGCAGGTGTCGTCGGCACACAAACCTGTATATTTTGTTCAGCAGAAAGCTGAAGGTACCGCTCCAGTCGCGCCGATGAGTGCTCAGGCCCCTGACCCTCATAACCGTGCGGCAGGAGCATGGTCAGACCGCACAAACGTGACCACTTGTGCTCGCCGCTGGTAATAAATTGATCTATAACCACCTGCGCACCATTTGCAAAATCTCCAAATTGCGCCTCCCAAATCACGAGTCCGGTTGGCGCGGTGGTTGCATAGCCATACTCAAAGGCAAGCACGGCCTCTTCGGAGAGCAGGGAATCGTAAAGGCGAAAATTTGCCTGAGAGGTCTCGAGATGTTCCAGAGCGATATGCTGTTGGTTATGTTTCTGGCAGTGGAGCACGGCATGCCGATGAGAGAAAGTGCCCCGACCAACGTCCTGGCCCGTTAGCCTCACCGGGTAACCATCTACCAGCAGGCTGGCATAAGCCATGATCTCAGCAAAGCCCCAGTTAATGGCCTCAGCGCCCGCCCCCATCTTTCTTCGGTCTTGCAAAATTTTGCCGACCTGCCGCTGCACCGAAAACCCTTCGGGTGCGGACGCAATGCAATCAGATAGCTCGCGAAGTCTGGCAGCAGGGAATCGGGTATCGCACTCAGCAGTCCAGGCGTGCCCCAAATAGGGCGACCAATCGACGAACATCGACTTGTTGGGCTCAGAAACCAGCGAACTTACCAAGGGCTCGCCACGCTCAAGTGATTCTCGATAGCGCTCGACCAGCGAGGCATCCTCCTCCTCAGTCAGGAGCCCCTCAGAGATTAATCGGTGCGCATACAGATCTCGAGTTGTTGGGTGGCGCTTAATCTGTGCGTACATTTGCGGCTGGGTGACCGATGGTTCGTCGGCTTCATTATGTCCGCGACGCCGGTAGCAAACGAGATCGATGACGACATCTCGCTTGAAGGTATTTCTGTAGTCGACGGCGAGCTGAGTGACGAAAACGACCGCCTCGGGGTCATCTGCATTTACGTGGAAAATCGGTGCCTGCACCATCTTGGCAACGTCGGTGCAGTACTCGGTGGAGCGGGCGTCGTCCGGTCGGCTGGTCGTAAATCCGACCTGATTATTGATCACAATGTGTAACGTTCCACCGGTCTTATAGCCTCGAGTTTGCGACATTTGGAACGTTTCCATGACAACGCCTTGTCCGGCAAAAGCCGCATCCCCGTGAATCACGATGGGAACCACCGTGTCGCCAGAGGGGTCTGAGCGCCGGTCTTGGCGGGCCCGCACTGATCCTTCGACCACCGGCGAAACGATCTCCAAATGTGATGGGTTGAACGCAAGCGCCAGATGAAGCTCGCCGCCGGGCGTCATGACGTTGGATGAAAATCCCTGATGATATTTTACGTCCCCCGATCCCGCGTAGGCTGCGCGACCCTCAAATTCATCAAATAGCTCGGTGGGGTTCTTCCCTAGTATATTGACTAGCACGTTGAGCCTGCCGCGGTGTGCCATACCGATGACCACTTCTTTGGCGCCGTAACCCCCGATCCGCTGGATGGCTTCGGACATCATCGGGATCAGGCTTTCACCGCCTTCCAGACCAAAGCGTTTGGTGCCCGGGTATCTGGATCCTAATGATTTCTCCAAACCCTCTGCCTTGATAAGACGGCGCAATATGCTGATGCGATGGTCGTCGCCGAAGAGCGGAGCCGAGCGAACCGACTCCATTCGACTCATGATCCAATGCCGCTGTTCGGTGTCGACGATATGCATGAATTCGGCACCTACTGTGTGGCAATAGGTGCGCTCGAGGGCGTCGACAATGTCTTTTAAGCTGGCATCACTTGCGCCAAGGTAAAGATTGCCAACCTGAAAAACCGTGTCGAAATCGGCTTCACTCAGCTCGTGGAAGCCCAGCTCAAGATCAGGTACCTGCTCTCGTGGCACAATGCCAAGTGGGTCCAACTGGGCCTTCTGGTGGCCCCTTTGACGATAGGCGGAAATCAGCTGCACCACCCGAACTTGCTTGCGCTCGTATTCTGTTGCCTGCGAGTCATGGGCAACGGTGGCCTCGGTACGAACACGCATCTTGCTGATTTTGGCGAACTGGTCCCGCAGCGTTGAGTGCGGAATATCGTGTAGGCTTACGGTCGGGCTAACCACCTTCGGCAACCGGTCGAAGTAATCTCGCCATTCTGGGGGGACTTCATTGGGATCTTTGAGATAGTCCTCAAATAGCGATTCGACATATGACCCATTCGCTCCAGATATATGTGAACTCGCCCAAAGGGCCATCATAGTCGCCATTTGGTTTGCTTGCGTCATCGATTCCCCCATTTACCGGGCTCTTATCGCCCCAGCCGATGGGTAAGAAGTGTAACGGGTGGGTGCACCGGATGATATCAGTAAGGGGTTGCAGAGCGCCGCTAATCCCGTGCTTTTATCACATTATTATTTTTATTTATCGGCAGGTATTCTTAATGACTATATTTTAGAGGCTTGCACTAATTTAGTGCGCGATATGTAGGGCCGGTATTAATCGATGACTATAAGCCGATGCTGCCGAACCGACACGACTGGCAGCCCCATGACACCGAACCAAAGACACCGAACCGTCGGCTAGGTAGCGCGGTTTAACAGCATGGTTCGAATATGGCCGATTGCTTTGGTGGGATTGAGACCCTTAGGACAGACGTTCACGCAGTTTTGTATGCCATGGCAGCGGAAAACACTGAAGGGATCATCCAGCTTGGCCAGTCGATCATCGGTCGCGCTATCACGACTGTCCGCTAGGAAACGATACGCTTGCAGTAACCCGGCAGGACCGATGAACCGGTCTGGGTTCCACCAAAATGACGGGCACGATGTGGAGCAACACGCACAAAGAATACATTCGTACAGCCCGTCCAACTTGGCGCGATCTTCAGGCGTCTGCAGCCGCTCGATGGCCGGCGCCGGCGTGTTGTTCTGCAGGTAAGGCTGCACCTTTTCATACTGGGCGTAGAACAGGCTCATATCCACCACCAAATCCCTGATCACGGGCAGCCCTGGCAGCGGACGAATGGTGAGCTTGTTATTCTTGACGGCTTCAGAGAGCGGCGTAATACACGCCAGACCGTTTTTACCGTTGATATTCAGTCCGTCAGACCCACACACGCCCTCCCGGCAACTTCGCCGGTAGGTAACACTGGTATCCTGGTCCGCTTTTATCATCTCTAAAACGTCCAGCACCATCAAATCCTTACCACCGGTATCCACTTGGAAATCTTCCATACGTGGAGCGCCATCGGCCTCGGGGTTATAGCGGTAAATACTGACCTGCAACATGTCTTAGCCCTCGCGATGCATCGTGGGTCGGTGGTTAGTAAGTTCTGATTTTTGGCTGAAAAGTTTCAACCGTAGTCGGCGTGAAGTTGACGCCTCGCTTACTCACTTGCTTGCCGCTACTGTGGTAAAGCGAATGGCAAAGCCAATTTTCATCATCCCGCTCGGTAAAATCTTCCCTCGCATGCGCGCCGCGGCTTTCGTCTCTAGCCTCCGCGACCACCGCTGTCGCCTCTGCCACCTCAAAAAGGTTTTGTAGCTCCAACGCTTCTATGCGGGCCGTATTGAAGGCCTCGCTTTTGTCTTCGAGGCTGATGCTTTCTATTCGACCACGCAGATCGGCCAGCTTTGCAATACCTTCACGCATGAAGTCTCCACGCCGAAATACCCCGAAGTAGTTCTGCATTACGTTCTGAAGCTCCTTACGCAACGCAGCGACATTTTCCCCGCCTGATCCCTCATTGAGCCTACGCAATCTCGCCCCGGCTTCCTCGACGTCGCTGCCACTCGCTTCGCGCAGCTCGATTCCTTCACGCAACGACTTTTCAATAAAGAGGCCCGATGCACGACCAAACACCACCAGATCCAGCAGTGAGTTTCCGCCCAGCCGGTTCGCGCCGTGAACCGAGACGCAGGCCACCTCTCCGCAGGCATACAACCCCGGAATAATATGATCATTGCCAGCGCTGTCGACGGTAATCGCTTGTCCATGAATATTGGTCGGGATGCCACCCATCATGTAATGGCAGGTGGGCACGACGGGAATCGCCTCTTTGACGGGATCAACGTGCGCAAAGGTCCGGCTCAATTCACAGATGCCGGGCAGACGGGATTCAAGTACCTCCTCGCCGAGATGATCCAGCTTCAATTTCACATGATCCCCTTCTTCACCGCAGCCGCGACCTTCGAGGATCTCCAACACCATAGAGCGGGCAACGACATCACGACCCGCCAAATCTTTTGCGTTGGGCGCATAGCGCTCCATGAAGCGCTCGCCATCCTTATTGATCAGGTAGCCGCCCTCACCGCGACATCCCTCAGTGACAAGCGTGCCGGCACCATAAATGCCGGTCGGATGAAATTGCCACATCTCCATGTCCTGCACAGGCACACCGGCTCGTAACCCCATGCCGATACCGTCACCGGTGTTGATGTGCGCATTGGTGGTTGACGCGTAGATTCTTCCAGCGCCCCCCGTAGCAAAGACGGTAGCCTTCGATTTCACAAAAACGGTTTCACCGGTTTCGATGCAAATGGCGATAACCCCGACTACCGCGCCATCCTGGTTTTTTACCAAGTCCACAGCGAACCATTCGTTAAAAAAGACGGTCTCGTTCTTTACGTTGTTCTGATAAAGCGTGTGCAGCAGCGCATGGCCAGTACGATCGGCGGCAGCACAAGTACGTGCAGCCTGGCCGCCTTCCCCGAAGTTTTTCGACTGTCCCCCAAACGGGCGTTGGTAAATGCGGCCCTCTTCTGTTCGAGAAAATGGCAACCCCATATGCTCCAGCTCGAAAATCGCCTCGGGACCCACCGAGCACATATACTCAATCGCGTCCTGATCTCCAATGTAATCGGAGCCCTTGACCGTGTCATACATATGCCACCGCCAGTCGTCGTTCGGGTCCGCGCTCGCGATAGCACAGGTGATGCCGCCTTGGGCAGACACCGTATGCGAGCGAGTCGGGAATACCTTTGAAATCACCGCGGTTTTATAGCCCGATTGAGCGAGCTGCAATGCCGCGCGCATGCCCGCGCCACCGCCGCCCACGATCACACCATCAAAGGATATGGTTCTCATGTTGCCTCCGAATATCTCTTACCCGTGGGTTATAACCAAACTCCACAGATTTCCAACTGGAAGAGTTATCTCCAAATGACCTGAATCACCCACAACACGTAGATAATTAATAAAAAGACCGTGCCAAGCTGGCAGATTCGCCGCAGGGAGTTCCCCCAAGGCCCCAGCATGCGCTCCGTGAGGTAGTCGGTGTAAACAGCCCAAAGGCCTATCCAGGCATGTGCCGCGAGGCTGAGTACCGCTAGCAGCGTGAAAATACGCATACCGGTGGTCTGATGCATGGCATGCCAGCTCGCATAATCGACGCCTGCGACTAGGGTGCCGGCGATACACAGGAAGTAACTGAGCAGGATCAGGCTTGTCACTCGCTGAATGAGCCAGTCTGACAGCCCGGAACGGCTAAAACTCGTGACTTGCGTTACCATAAAATGACTCCCCAGCCAGCGGCACCCAATGCTGCCAGCGCGATCACGATGCGGGCGCCAAGTACGCCGCCCGCCATCGTTTCTCCAAACCCTAAATCCATTATCAAATGCTTCACGCCTGCCAAAGAATGATAGGTCAAGGCGCTAGCCATCACCCAAATAAGAGCTTTCACTGGCGCTGACCCCGTCGCAGAGACCACCATGGCAAAGCCCTCCTCCGACCGAAGGCTGGCGTCCAACGCCCAAACTAAGACACCGCTCACCAAGAACAGAAAAACTCCTGAAAGCCGGTGGGAGATAGAGACATAGGCCGTAATCGGCAACCGCATGGATCCGATGTCTAGGTTCACCGGTCGTTTATCTGAACTTGCACGGGGTTTCACGAATTAGGCTCCTTGCTTGAGCGCCCGGGAGAAAAATTTTCGTCGCGGAGTATAAGCCGGACCAACACGGGTTACAATTTCCCCATGGGCCAAATCACCCTCATCCGGACGTTAACGCCGGCGCGTCGCGAGCCGGCAAAATCGCGTAGGAAATTGACACAAGCCCGCAACCGTCTATAGTTTGGCGCTCTTTATTCTCCTATCAGGATGTTTTCATGACCGACAAAACAGCAACCCTTTCGATTGACCGAGGCGAAGGCAAAATCGATGCCATAGACCTTCCCGTGATGGAAGGGTCGCTCGGTCCCAATGTGGTAAATGTGGGTGCCCTTACTGCCAACGGATATTTCACCTACGACCCTGGCTTCACCTCGACGGCTGCCTGTGAATCCAAAATCACCTTCATTGACGGAGAAAAAGGCATTTTGTTGCACCGCGGTTATCCCATTGAGCAGCTAGCGGAGCACAGTGACTATCTGGAAACCTGCTATCTGTTGCTCTACGGAGAGCTTCCCAACCCAGCGGAAAAGCACGAGTTCGTCAGTATTGTTGGCAAGCACACCATGGTACATGAGCAAATTAGAACCTTTTTCAATGGCTTTCGGCGAGACGCTCACCCAATGGCCATTATGTGTGGTGTGGTGGGCGCTCTATCGGCTTTCTACCATGACTCGACTGACATCTCAGATTCTCACCATAGAACCGTAGCGGCCTATAGATTGATTGCGAAAATGCCGACTATTGCCGCCATGAGTTACAAATTTAGTATCGGGCAACCTTTTATGTACCCCGACAACAGCCTGAACTACGCGGCAAATTTTTTGCACATGATGTTCGGTGTTCCCTGCGAGGCCAGCAATATCTCCCCCACCATCGCTAAAGCAATGGATCGCATCTTTCTGTTGCACGCGGATCACGAGCAAAATGCATCGACGTCTACGGTAAGGCTTGCGGGCTCCTCGCAGGCAAATCCGTTTGCGTGCATTGCAGCAGGTATCGCCGCTCTTTGGGGCCCCTCGCACGGCGGCGCCAATGAAGCCGTCGTTAAAATGCTGGAGGAAATCGAGAGTGTCGACAATATCGACAAGTTCATCGCACGGGCTAAGGACAAAGACGACCCATTCCGTCTTATGGGCTTCGGACACCGGGTCTACAAGAATTTCGATCCGCGGGCCAAGGTCATGAAACAAGCCGCTGACGAGGTCCTTGAAGAGCTTGGCATTCAGGATGAGATGCTGGAAATCGCGAAGCGCCTTGAAGAGATAGCGCTGAAAGACCCCTATTTCATCGAAAAGAAGCTCTATCCAAATGTCGATTTCTATTCAGGCATCATTCTAAAGGCACTGGGCATCCCCACTTCCATGTTTACGGTTATCTTTGCTATTGGACGAACGGTAGGCTGGATCGCCCACTGGAATGAAATGATTTCAGGTAGCTATCGCATCGGAAGACCCCGTCAGCTTTACACGGGCTACGCCCAGCGGGACTTTGTTCCGCTAGACAACCGTTAGATCTTATTCCTCCACCGCATACGGGAGTCCATCATGACATCACGGGTGGTAATCAGCGGCACGGGGCTTTATACCCCAGAGCAGTCTATTAGCAACGAAGAGCTGGTAGCGGCCTTTAACACCTGGGTCGACCGCTTTAACGCTGATCATGCGCATGCGATTGCTCGCGGCGAAGAAGAAGCCAAAGCACACTCCTCGGTGGAATTCATCGAAAAGGCCTCGGGTATTCGCTCACGCTATGTCCTGGATAAGGCGGGAATTCTAGATCCAGACCGGATGGTTCCTCACCTGCCTGAACGGCCCAACGAAACGCTTTCTGTGATGGCGGACATCGGGGTGCAGGCTGCGAAAGAGGCGTTGTCCAATGCCTCTTTGGAAGGCAAGGACATTGATGCCGTTATCGTCGCCGCTTCCAATATGCAACGCGCCTATCCGGCGATGGCTGTTGAGATACAGCATGCCCTGGGAGCAACGGGGTATGCCTTTGACATGAATGTCGCCTGCTCATCGGCAACCTTTGGCCTACAGCAGGCAGCCGACAGTATCCGCGCAGGCAGTGCGCGACGCGTCCTGATGGTCAACCCTGAAATATGTACTGGCCACCTGAACTTCAGAGATAGGGACTCTCACTTTATTTTTGGTGATGTGGCGACTGCTGTAGTAATCGAGTCAGCCGAGGATGCGAACAGTCAGAAATGCTATGAAATTCTCGACACCCGGCTACAAACCATCTTTTCAAACAACATCCGCAACAACTTTGGCTTTTTAAACCGTGGAGACGAAACGGGCGTCGGCGCGGTGGACAAGCTGTTTGTTCAGGAGGGCCGCAAGGTTTTCAAGGAGGTCTGCCCCGCCGTCGCCCAGCAGATCAATCAGCAGCTCGAAGACTTTGGCGTTAGCAAGGATCAGCTAACACGCATGTGGCTGCATCAAGCCAACCAAAATATGAATGATCTTATTGCGCGCAAAGTGCTTGGGCGCGATCCAACGGCAACCGAAGCCCCAACTATTCTGGATACTTACGCCAATACCTCCTCGGCGGGCTCGGTGATCGCCTTTCACAAACACAATGACGATTTGTTGACTGGCCAGCTGGGAGTCCTTTGCTCCTTCGGCGCTGGCTACAGTATCGGAAGCGCGTTACTTCAACGCGTTTAACGTGGCCCGCTGAGGCCCGGAGCGGGTACCCACAAGCACAAACCCATCACACGTTGGCCGCGAGCACCGCTACCAAGGCCTCACATTGCTCTCGCGTACCCACCGTTATGCGCAAATGGTTCTCAATCCGCGAGTGGTCCCAGCGCCTCACCAAGATATTGTTCGACCTGAGATGCTCAAAAAGTAACTTGCCCTTAACGTCCTGGTGCGCAGCAAAAACGAAATTAGCCTCGCTCGGGCAAACCTCAAACCCAAGACCCACCAGTGCGCCAGCCAAATAGGCCCGATTAGCAATAATGGTGGCGCTCGCTTCCTCAAACCAACGAACATCTTTTAAGGCCGCCGCTGCGCCTGTTTGAGCAAGCAAATCGAGCGGATAACTATTAAAGGAATCTTTCACTCGGCGCAGTGCCTCTATCAGATCCTTAGAGCCAAGCGCGTACCCGACACGCAGACCGGCGAGCGCGTGAGACTTCGACAAGCTGCGGGTAATCAATAAATTCGGAAACGATCCCAGCAATGCGCTCGCTGACTGCGCCCCAAAACCAAAATACGCCTCGTCGACTACGACGAGGCGATTTAAGTCACTACTCAAAACTTTATCAAGCTGATCAAGCGTTAGCGCTATGCCGGTAGGTGCGTTGGGATTGGCGAGCAAAATAGCCCCGGAGCATTGGCAAAGCCCCTCGACATCGATTGAAAAATCCTCTCTCAATGGCAGGGTTTGGTGCGCCAACCCATACAGGTTTGCCCAAACGGGATAAAAACTGTAGGTAATATCCGGCGTGACAAATGACGTCGAAGCAGCCAGCAAGCCCTGAAAAACGTGCGCCAACACCTCATCAGAACCGTTTCCCGTGAACACCTGATCGGGCTGCAATCCCTCCTGCTCCGCAATTGCATTACCAAGACTTGTTGCATTTGGATCTGGATACCGACGAAGCGACTCATTCAGAACCGCTGCCATCGCCTGCAGTGCCCGCGGCGACGGGGGTAACGCGTGTTCATTGGTATTTAACTTGATGAGGTTGGCCACGCGCGGCTGCTCGCCGGGGACATAGGGCTCCAGTCGCCTCGCCACCGCACTCCAAAATTGTGTCATATCGCCGTCACCCTGTTTAAAGGCGTTCAATTGTAGCCCCATTATGGATTGAACGAATCAGTCAAGGAGGTTTTCTAGCCGTTCGTTCCCTAGATGGCGGATATCGACCCCGCGGGTCAGGTAAACCACTTGCTCTGCAATATTGGTGGCGTGATCCCCAATTCGCTCAAGGCTCCTAAGGGCCCACATGTGGTCAAGCAGTTTTTCAACTTGCTCGGGACGTTGTTGCATCGCCGAGGTGAGCTTGGACAAGCCGTTACGATAATCCTCATCAATTTCTTTATCGCTAAGGACTACTCTCACCGCAGCGCTCACGCTCATCCGCGCAAAGGCATCCAGGGCCTCTCGCAACATGCTGCTCACGTGGCGAGCCACCTTCGCCGTATGTAGGTAAATAGGGTCGGCGCCCCCTGCAGACGCTAGCTTAATGACCAGTCTGGCCACTCGCGAAGCTTCATCACCTATCCTTTCAAGATCTGTGGTCAACTTGATGATGGAGATGATCAGACGAAGATCGCCTGCCGCCGGCTGCCGCCGAGCCAAAATCAGCGCGCACTGCTCGTCAATCTCGACCTCCATACGGTTGATGTCTCGGTCAATCGCAATGGCTTCCTCCGCAGGGCCGCTGTCTCGCGATTCGAGACCCTCCGAGGCCAGCATGATCTGACGCTCAACCTTGCCGCCCATTTCCATGACGGCGCTGCGAATGCCATCTAGCTCGGCGGCGAACTGCGCGGAAATGTGCTGCCTACCTTGCATTACCTAGCCTCCCTGGGAGTTACCCGACCCTGCCGGTTATGTAATCTTCGGTGGCGCGTTCTGACGGGTTGGTAAAAATGCGATCCGTCGCATCAAACTCGATCAACCGCCCACCGCTCATGAAGGCAGTGTAGTCCGAAACCCTCCCGGCCTGCTGCATATTATGGGTCACTATGACAATCGTATAGTCGCTTTTGAGCTCGTAGATGAGCTCTTCTATTTTCAACGTTGAGATAGGATCGAGCGACGACGCCGGCTCATCGAGCAAAAGCACCTCAGGCTCTACCGCGATTGCTCTGGCGATAACAAGGCGCTGTTGTTGGCCGAGTGACAGATTGCCTGCCATGGCATCTAGGCGATCCTTAACCTCGTCCCATAATGCGGCAGAGCGAAGGGCATTCTCTACAATCTCATCGAGCTGCCGCTGACTCCGAATTCCCGCTAGCCGAGGGCCGTAGGCGACATTATCAAACACGCTCTTGGGAAAGGGATTGGGCCGCTGAAACACCATACCCACCTTCCTGCGCAATGAAGTCACATCGATCCCGTCGCTCAAAATATTGGCACCGTCAAGGAATATTGATCCGCTGTACCGACAACCATCGATGGTGTCGTTCATGCGATTGAAACACCGTAGCAGAGTGGACTTGCCACAGCCGCTTGGACCAATCACCGCAGTTACGCATCCGCTGGGAATTTCCAGAGAAATATTCTGAAGAGCATTCGGCTCCGCCGGGTAGCTCAAAGAAACGTCTTCTACTTGTAAAGATGGGGCTTGCCGCCGCTTCGTCTTAGAGGCCTTTGACGCCTCAATGAAGGCATTAAAGGTCTCCATATCAGGGTGATTCAAAGCAACCCCTCCTGAGCATACTGATACCTAAAACGACCCCGCAGCACCGCCGCAAAGGTTGTTAGCGACATGGTAACCAAGACCAAGCTGAGCGCAACGACGGCGATCAAGGCTACTCGGCCGTTTCCGGCTGGTGCGTGCAGCGTCAGGTCGTATACCAAATAACCGAGATGCATAAATTTCTGCTCGAGATGAATAAACGGTGCCTCGATGGATACGGGCAATGAGGGCGCATACTTAACCACTCCCACAAGCATCAGGGGGGCCACTTCGCCGGTTGCTCTCGCCACTGCCAGAATCACCCCGGTAACAACCGACGTCATTGTTGCCGGAAGGAGAACCCCGACGACAGTTTCAAAGCGCGTCGCACCCAATGCGAAACTCCCCTCACGCAGAGACGCCGGCAGCCTCAGCAACCCCTCTTCTATAGATACTATCACCGTCGGCAAAGTCAAAAGGGCAAGGGTGATTGCCGCCCACAAGATACCGGGGGTGCCAAAAGTCGCCCTGGGCAAGGAATCCGAAAAAAACAACTCGTCAATCCCACCTCCGACCCAATAGACAAAAAACCCCAGTCCAAATACTCCGTAAATGATGGAGGGCACGCCGGCCAGGTTATGAATCGCTATTCTGACTAAATCAGTGTACCAATGCTGCCTTGCATAAACGTGTAAATAGACGGCAACTAAAATTCCCAAAGGGGCGACCAATAACGTCATCAAAAGGGTAACCGTTATAGTGCCCACGATGGCGGAGAAGAGCGCTTCAGCTGTATAGGGCGGCTCTCCTTGTGACAAAACTGCCAAAGCACCCGGAAAATGGCCGGCCGCGGCCCCAAATGCATCTCCCGCAAACGCCAACCAGCACAAAAGACCCAACATTCCAATCAGCAGGACAATCGCCGACACCGCCATGCCACTGGTAAGCCAAAGCATCACCCCCGCGCGACGTTGTGCCCACGCAGCGAAAACCGAACCTTCGCCATGAAAATCACTGAGTGGACCGCTGGTCATGCCACCACACCGTAGCGGCGACGCCAGCGACGCTTCAGTAGCTGCGCACAGGTATTAATAAGGAAGGTCAGCGCAAACAAGGCGAGTGCACTGAAAAACAACACCCGATAATGGGTACTATCGACGCCGGCCTCCGGTAGCTCGATAGCCAAAGTGGCCGCGACCGAGCGCATACCCTCTAAGGGGTTACTTGATTGAATCGGCGTATTTCCCGATAACAACAATAAGATCATGGTCTCACCGATTGCCCTGCTCAGTCCGAGCATGATTGCAGCGACAATCCCGGGTGCGGCGACAGGCAGCACGCCATCGATAAAGCTTTGCCAAGGAGAGGCGCCCAGCGCCAGGCTTCCAGTTGCAGCGCCCTTTGGGGTAGAAAATATCGCTTCCTCGGCCAGCGAGAAGATCGTGGGAAACACGGCTATTCCCAGTGCAATACCGACAAGCACGCCATTGAAATAGCTGACAGAGAGGCCGTAGTACCGCTCAAACCAAAGGACGACGGAGTCCTCAAAAAACAGGCCCTCTACGCTTTCACCCAGCTTAGCGCCCGTATAAATTGCGATAACCAGAACCAGCACCACCACCATGAGCAAACGCTTGGAGAAGTAACTGCCAAGCTGTGTTTGAAAATACTGATTTAAAAACAATCCTGACAGCGCAACGATGATCGGGACGGTCAACACAATCCCGATACATTCAGCAAGGGCGTGGTGAAGCCTGGGGGCAAGCCAAAGCATGGCGATGCCTGCGATGACAACCCCGGGAAATGCCGCAATCATTTCGATCATTGGTTTGATGGCCTCGCGAAACACAGGGGGCATGTAGTAACCGACATAGATGGCCGCACCCATTGCCACGGGTAAGGCCAACATGAGGGAAAACAGGGCCGCGCTCATCGTTCCCCAAAGAAGTGGCACCAGCGAATACTTTGATTCGGCACCGTCCACCACTCTAGGCTGCCACGTCAGCGTTGGCTGGGGATATCCCTCGTATTGTCTGAACGAGAATAGATCAGCTAATGGAAGCGTATTGGTTAATGCCTTCACTGAACGAACAAGACGTTGCTCTTCATGGGAATACAAAGCGAAGGTACTTTCGTCTAGCCAATCAACCCGATTAATGTCGCTGACCTCAAACTCTTCCGTAAAGGTGCTTCTGGCCTGACTTCGACCCAATCGATACACGTGGATGACACCCGCTCGGTCTAAGACGACAAAGTGCCGGGAAAGGCTGATATTACTCATCGCCTGTATACCGGCGGGAATAAAATAGCGGGTGAGAACGGATGGGACCAAGCCGTCATTTTCTGCCTTTAGATGAACTTGTTCTATGGTGGTGTCGCGGGCGTCCAACCATGACCCCCTCTTTGGCTCGGGGACCGCTGCGGGGTCAATCTTCGAAAGCGCCAGGCGATGGTCGTCAATGAGCCCAGGCAGACTACCCGCATCATTGGCACCGGAATCCTGCGTGACCTTGAGTTCCGCTGCTGGACCGGCACGAGTGGCTGGCAAGACATCGACACTGCTAGAGGGGGACTCAAACAACGGTAAGGCCGTGAACGCGATTTGAGCAAACAAGCCGAGAATCACCAGCAAAATCATTACGCTGGCTACTCTTATCATCCCGGCAGATATAACATCAATGATCAGACGTTTGTTAGCCACAGGACACCTTTAGACCCTCAGACAGCGAATCGTCACCGCGCAAAAAACCGCTTTTAGTGAGAATGTCCTGGGCTTGTCCTGAGGCAACAAACTTGAGAAATGCACATTCCGTTACTGAAGGCTGTTCCCCGGGTGGCAAGGTCAAATATAAATAGAGATCTCGAGTCAGAGGTGACAAATCTCGGCGGGCCGATTCTCCCGACATACCGGTTGCCACATCTTTTTTGGACTCATGGACTGCCAAAACCTTAACCGATGACTCGATAAAACTACTGCCGACGTAGCCAATCGCGTTTGGATCAGCTTCCACTGTACGGATAATGGCAGCAAAACCCGGCAACTCAACCACTCGACTGTGAAAATCCCCCCCGCACAACACGTTGCCCTTAAAAAAACCATAGCTTCCACTCACTGCAGTACGACCGAGGGGGTTGATGCGGCCCAGAATAAGAGGCGCCCCGCTTTCCGCGATACCGTGTTCAACACCCAGCTCTCGCCAAGTTGTCACGGCCGATCGGCCTGAGCACAACCGCCCGATTGAAAAAATGCGATCAAGATCTTCCAGCGAAATCGAGTCAGTGGGATTTTGATGATTAGCGATAACAGCCAGCGAGTCTCGTGCAACGATAAAACCCTGAGGCAAGAATCCCCGCCTTCGCAGGAAATCCATTAGCTCAGTTTCACTGAAGGGCCGACTCATTACGCCGAAATTGGCCACCTGCTCCGTTAACGCAGGTGGTGCCGCGGCAGATCCGGAAACCTGAATCTCGATCGTGATATCTGGTCGAACGGTTCGAAAGGCATCGGCCCAGGCTGTGACCAACCGTGACATGGTATCGCTTCCAACAATACTCAGCGTGGCTGCACCCTGTGCACTCATTGATACCAATAGACATGTGGCCATCACAATAGCCAGTAGCCGCACCGATCGCCCCTTCACATTTGACTCTTCACGGTCGACCCTTCCGAGCCGAATAAAAGCGGATCCCAAATCGACTACCGCGACCAAGCTCAGACTCAATCACAAGCTCAGCCTGATGTGCCGCTGCTACGTGTTTAACGATCGCAAGCCCCAATCCGGTGCCACCACTATTCTGGCTTCTACTTTTATCCACGCGATAAAATCGCTCGGTTAGTCTCGGGATATGCTTGGCCGCAATCCCTGAACCCTGATCGACGACCGAAAACTCGGATACATCCGCCCCGGCGTGCCAAACCACAGCCACCTCTTTATCGCTGTATTTCAACGCGTTAACGATAAGATTGCTGAATGCGCTTCTCAGCTCCGGCTCATCACCGATAATCGTGGTGTCACCTTCGATCTTAAGAGCAACCGTTCTCTCGGGATAGGCTGCTCGAAGTTCGCCCACCATCTCTGACAAAACGCTTCCAATATTCACTCTCTCGGTTTTACGGTGGGATTCAAAGGTTTCAATCTTTGACAGCCACAATAGATCCCTTAATAGATTCTCCATCCGAGCCGCCTGCTGCTGCATCTGCTCGAGAGGCTTGCTGTATTGCCTCGCAGAAAAAACCTCCAAGTCGGTTAAGGTATCGATATAACCCTTCAACACGGTCAATGGCGTTCGCAGTTCATGGGACACGTCTCCAACAAAATCTCGTCGCATTTGTTCGAGCCGCACCGTATCGGTGATATCACGGACAAAGACCAGGCGATCTCCCGCGCCAAATCGGGTTATTTCAAACTGGAGAGATCGCTCATCCTCCGAAACATTCGTGACCCTGAGCGGATGAGTAAAATCTTCAGACTCATAGTAGCTCTGGAATTCCGGCATCCGAACCAAATTAAGCAGGGACTGGCCTCGATCCTCCGGAAAGCGTATCCCCAGAAGGTAATCTGCAGAGGCATTGGCCCAGGCAATACCGCCTCGGTTATTGACGATAATGCCGCCGTCCCTCATTGAGGCAAGGGAATCTTGAAGGTAGTCCAAAGCCGACTCCAGTCTCGACTGGGCCTCGCGGTTTTGGCGCTGCAGGCGAAAGATACTGTCCAGCAAGTGGCCCCACACACCTCTCCCAGTGGGAGGATCCTCCAACGGCCGGTCCAGCCATCGCTGCACCATTCGCAGATGCCAACTCCAATAGAGCAAAATGCCGACATTAGCCAAGGCAAACCCAAGTACCGCCTGCTGGAATAAGCCCCCTAAGAGGGTACAAATAGCGACCACGGCAAAGCCGCCCAGTAATTCGCCCCGCCATGAACCTTGCCTTGCCACCCCTACCCCTTGTGGTGTGATGAAAATCGGTAGCCGATACCTCGGACCGTCTCGATTAAAGAACTGTAGTCACCGTGCGGAGTATTCAAGGCCTTTCTAAGTCGCCGAATATGCACGTCAACGGTTCGTTCCTCGACATAGACATTGGCACCCCAGACCTGATCAAGGACTTGCGACCTCGAATACGCACGCTCCGGATTCGACATGAAAAAATGGAGCAGCTTGAATTCAGTGGGACCAGTCTCAAGCGGCAGACCAGCAACTAACACCCGGTGACTACGCTTATCGAGAACGAGATTGCCTACAGTCAGCTGATCCTGGCCGCTGCCCGGCTGGGAACGGCGAAGCAAAGCACGAATTCGCGCAACAAGCTCTTTAGGGGCGAAGGGTTTTGTGACGTAATCATCCGCCCCAAGTTCCAACCCTTGAATAATGTTATCCCGCTGGGTCTTGGCTGTGAGCATAATGACTGGTACAAATTGCGTCGCCTCCTCGCGCCGCAATCGGCGAAGCAACTCCGTGCCATTGCCCTCTGGCAACATCCAGTCGAGCACGACCACGTCGGGTCGTTCATCGACAATAAGACGGTAGGCCTGAGTAATGTCCCCACATTCAATGCAGGCGAAGTCATGGAGCTCTAACGCCATCCTGAGCATATCTCTGATTGACTCTTCATCATCAACAATCAGTACTTTCTGATCAGCCATGGGCGCTACCTCGGTGGCACTATGTCAATTTTGTGTCAAGTTTATGCCAACTTTGTGATGGTTATGTGACAGCGATTTACCACAGCTTCCACCATTTTTCCTGATCCAGCTCCTGCACACAGCCTTTGAGCTGACTGTTGTAGGTATTCGCCTGGCGGTCGACCTTTCGGGCGACATCCACCAACCAGCCTTTACTTTGATACGACTTCGCCGCGTAGCCCCCATGCCCTTCGTGATAGGCCAGATAGAGTCGAAACGTGTCGTCTTTGGCAATCCCATTCTGTTTGTTACTCATGTTGCCGTACCATCCGACGAAATCGATGGCGTCACCAAAATCATCGCGATCGGCACCGTAATTACCTGAACTACGCTGGTACCAGGTCCAGGTGTCATCCTTGGCCTGGGAGTAGCCGTAGGCGTCAGACGGTCGTGGACCGGGGATAAACCCAAAAATCTTTTTTCTCGGCGGCTTTGCGGTCGCCACGAAGCGTGATTCCTGATGCATGATGGCCATCATGACCGAGATTGGCACACCCCACTGCGAGCGCGATTTTCGGGCGTCTTCATACCAGCCCGACTTTTCACGAAAAATGTCACAGAGATTGTCTGTTTGGCTCGGCGGCGATGTCGCGCAACCTACAAGCACAAGGGTCAAGACCAGGATAATGGGTACCTGTGTACGCAACATCAGCTCTCCAGCGAAGCCAGTCGCGCTAACAACTGTTGCTCATCGATAATTTCAATCTCCAGCGACTGCGCTCTTTTCAGCTTGGAACCCGCACCAGGGCCCGCTACCAGGCACGTAGTCTTGCCACTGACGCTGTTGGAGACTTTGGCGCCAAGTCGCCGCAGTCTCTCCTGTGCGTCTTCTCTGGTCATCGAATCGAGCTTACCAGTCACCACCCATGTTTGAGAGGATAGCGGCATACCATCCCCGGATCCCTCTCCGATGGCCGGCCATTGCAAGCCGGCATTTACCAGCTTTTCAATGATCGCCAAGTTCGCTGGCTCCTGAAAGAAGCGCGAAATATTGTTTGCAACCACCGGACCCACGTCCTCGACCTCCAACAGCTGCGCTGGCGACGCCCCGGCCAGGGCCTCAAGAGAGCCGAAGTACGCGGCGAGTTGCCGTGCGGTCACCTCCCCCACTTCTCTGATACCAATGGCATACAGCAACTTGGCTAGCGTGGTTTTCTTACTGGCCTCGATTGCTTGCAGCAAATTCAGCGCCGACTTTTCGCCCAACCGCTCTAGCGAAACAAGCTGATCAAACGTGAGGGCATAGATATCGGCAATATCACCCACCAGATCATGGACAATAAGCTGGTCAATGATTTTCTCGCCCATGCCATCGATATCCATCGCACGCCGGGCAACAAAATGAGCCAATGCACCACGCCGCTGGGCAGGGCATAGCAAACCATCGTTACAGCGCCAAACCGCTTCACCCTCTTGCCGAAGCAGTACCGAGCCACATGCTGGGCAGTGTTGAGGAAAGACTATCTCTTCAGATTCGGGGGGACGTTGATCCTGCACGACACCCGCCACTTGGGGGATGACATCCCCTGCGCGGCGAACGATGATCATGTCACCTACGCGAACATCCAACCGCTCTATTTCATCCGCATTGTGTAAGGTCGCATTGGACACGGTGGCGCCGCCAACAAACACCGGCTCCAGCCGCGCGACCGGCGTAACGGCACCGGTTCGACCTACTTGAAATTCCACATCCAACAGGCGCGTTGACTCCTCTTGAGCGGGGAATTTCCGAGCCACCGCCCATCTCGGCGCTCTGGAGACGGCGCCAAGCCTCTCCTGCTGCGCCAGGTTATCCACTTTGTAAACAATGCCATCTATATCAAATGCTAAATCGTCCCGACGTTTTGCCATATCGCTGTAGTAATTCTCGCAGGCACCGACACCCGTCACGACCTGAAAAAGTCCAGAAACCGGGATCCCCCAGCCACTAAGCATCTTTATCGTCTCGCTGTGCGTCTCAGGCAACATCTCTCCACTTTCGACCCTTCCAAGGGAGTAAGCACAAAAAGCAAGCGGCCTCCTGCGGGTAATACGAGAGTCTAGCTGCCTCAAACTTCCCGCCGCCGCATTACGTGGATTGACAAAGGGCTTAGTCCCCTCTGCCCGCGCTCGCGCATTGAATTTCTCAAACCCATCGCGAGGCATGTAGACCTCACCCCTAACTTCCAGAAGCTCCGGTACCGCATGTCCGGACAGACTCAGAGGAATGCAGTCGATGGTGCGGATATTCATGGTGATGTCTTCACCGGTCGTGCCATCGCCACGTGTCGCCGCTTGCCGCAGCTCGCCAGACTCCCACAGGATGCTCACCGCGATACCATCAAGCTTTGGTTCGCAGCAATAGCTAACCTCTTGTATTCCCAACCGTTCACGTACGCGGGCGTCAAAGGCGGCCAGATCGGCTTCATTAAAAGCGTTATCCAGCGACAACATAGGCAAAGCATGCGTCACTGAGGCAAACCCTTCCAGCGGCGCAGCACCCACCCGCTGAGTAGGAGAATCGGGGTGAAGGAGCTGCGGGTACTGCGTTTCGAGGTCTCGCAGCCGATTCAGACTTCGATCGTATTCACTGTCGGTAACGGTAGGGGCGTCGTACCGGTAGTACTCGGCATTCCACTGCTCAAGCCGACTCCTGAGAGATTCTGCTTCCTCTTCGGGAGTCATGGTAGATCAGGACCTGTCCAAAAGAGCGAGGCGTCGCTCCAGCTCACGAATCTGTTGTCGCATATGGTCAAGGCTCTGACGAGTAATTGCACTGCGGGTATCATCAAGCACATCACCGTTAAGGTTTTTTGCCACTGCCTTAGCGGTTTCGTACATATAGTCAAAAGCCTTCAGCATATCTTCTGGCCCCGGCAAGGTGACGAAAAACATCAGTCCACGGGTTCGCATCTCGGCCATGTTATCGATATCAAAGACACCAGGATTGATCATATTGCAGACACTAAACTGTATGGGCCCTTTCCCGGCTGACTGCTCGTGTCGGTGAAAGAAATCCATATCGCCAAATCGTAGATCGCAGGCCAGCAGTATCTGCAGAATGTCGGTCCCTGAAAAACCCTGCTCATCTCGCGCTATTACATTTAGTACAAAGACATGGGGATCGGTAGCACGCGGGAGCCGCTCCTCCAGCTCCGGCTCGGGCTCGGGCACCTCAAGCTCCTCAAGCCAATCAAGAGTGGCAATCTCCGCGGGGGCCGTGCTTGGCGCTTTAGGCACGTCATTGGATGAAATGTTGTCAGGCTGCCGCAAGTCTTCCGGGTCGGCTTCGACGGCATCCGTAGCCGAAAAAGAAGGCAAATTATCGTCGTCTAGCCCCATCGTTTCACGGCTGGCCTCGTCCTTCTCGGGCGCCGAATTTGACGAGGCCGCAACCGCGGCAGCTTCGCGCTCGTCAGCGGCTGGCGCGACGAGATCGTCGCGGCTTATGATGCGGGCGCCGCCATTAGGCAGCTCTTTCAAGAGATTAAACTCTTCGGCATCAGGCAGCGGTACGTCAGTGCGCGAGATCTTCGCATTTAACCGAATTTCATTACGCCGCTGACCATACGTGCGGCGAAGCGCATCGAGGACAACCACAGCGATCATCACCACCCCAATAACTAGCATGCCATCGCGAATGCTTAAATCCATCGTGCGTAATGCCCCCTAGCTGGCTGCTAGCTGCGCCGCTTCTTCCACATCCACGGTCACGAGGCGAGACACCCCCGGCTCATGCATGGTGACGCCCATCAACGTGTCAGCCAGTTCCATCGTGATTTTATTATGCGTGATAAAGATAAACTGAACCCGCTCCGCCATTTCCCTTACCATGCGTGCGTAGCGCCCGACGTTGGCATCATCCAATGGCGCATCAACCTCATCGAGCATGCAAAACGGCGCGGGATTAAGCTGAAAAATAGAAAATACCAGCGCGATGGCGGTCATGGCCTTCTCACCCCCGGAGAGCAGATGAATAGTGCTATTCTTTTTACCCGGTGGTCGCGCCATAATGGCCACACCGGTATCCAGAAGATCGTCACCCGTGAGCTCGAGCGACGCCGTCCCGCCTCCAAAAACCTTGGGAAACAAGTCTCCAAAACCCGCATTGACCTGATCAAAGGTTTCTTGGAAGCGGCTGCGCGTTTCTTTATCAATTTTTCGAATCGCATTTTGTAACGTAGCCAAAGCCGATTCCAGATCATCGTTTTGAGCATCAAGGTAGGTTTTTCGCTCGCTCGCCTGTGCGCATTCGTCGATGGCGGCCAGATTGATGGCACCCAGCCGCGCGATACGGGCAGCGACCCTTTCCACTTTCACTTGCCACTCGGGCTCTGTAGCCCCCGCGGGCAGGACGTTAACCAAATCAGTCGCCAACGCTTCCAACTCTTTAAGTTGCGCCTCTAGATTTTCGAGCCGAACCTGCCGTTCCGCCTGACGCAGTCGAAGTCCCTCCAGCTCGGACTGAACGGCCTGCACAGCGTGCTCGGCAGACACGCGGGCCTTTTCCTGCTCGCGAAGCCCGTGCTCCTTGTCGGCGACCGCTTGCCGCGCCTCGGTCAGGGCCGCTTCGGCAGCAACGCGTTGCGCAAGGAGAGCCTCCAGCTCAGCTTTGAGCGCACTGTCGGGCTCATGACTGCTTGGGAGCTGCGAAGACAGTGTTTCCTCACGCTCATTGAGCTGTTTTACCTGACGGATTAATCGCTCAATCGTGTCTTGCACCGCCGCTATTTGGGTACTGAGGCTTTGGCTTCTCACATCACGGCTATGAGCCTCTTCCCGCTTTGTACGAGCCTCTTCTCTCGCCGACGCCAGACTCTCGCGAAGCGAATCTCGCTGGGCAGAAAGAGCTTCTCGCTCTATGCGGTCGCGCTCCATTTGGTCCAGCGCGGCCTGGAGGGTGTGACGGGATTCGCTAAGCGCTTTTTGCTCGTTCTCAAACTGCATGGATGAGTCTGCAATCTCCTGACGCAACTGATCTTGTCGCTGCTTGAGCTGCTCAACGGCGGCGATCTGGGTTGCGCGTTCAGCGCGCCCATCTGCCTGGGCTTTGACCGCGGCCTTCATTTGGTTCTGACAGTCCGCAAGTGCCTTTTCAGTGTCGGCTCGCTGAGACCTCGCTTGCTGAAGCTGACCCTCAATCGCCGCCAGCGTTTCATTTAACGATGAAATTTGCTGTTCTAGATCCTCCAATCGCTGACGCCGCTCCAGCAACCCTGTGGCCGCGTCGACAGCCGATGGCGTCCGCGCCCAGCCGCATCCTAGCCACTCGCCCGCCGGAGTGATAACGCTCTCACCTCCGGTTAGTGTGGGAACGAGCGCAAGGGCCTCATCGAGGTCTCGGGCGGTTCTCACGCTCTGCAAAAGCGCCACTACCGCCTTTGGCCCGGTCGTTTTTGCCGCCAGCGTGTTCTTCGCGTCTGGCCCGCCCAACGCCTCTGCAATCAGGTAAGTGCCGGGGGGCGCCACAGACAATGAAGCGTGAATCAGTGCGTCGAGATCTGAGACACAGCGTGCGGTAAGGGCATGCCCTAACACGTGCTCCACCGCGCCGCGCCACTCACTCTCAACATCCAGGTGATCGAGTAACACCGAGGCGTCTCCCGAGGAGCGCTCTTGCATCCAGCTGGCGACCTGAGTTTGCTCATCATCGTGAGTCGCGGCCTGCTGCAACGCCATCAACGACGCCTGCTGGCCTTTGAGTTGCTGCAGGCTGGATCGCTGTTCATCCTGTTCGCTTCGGAGCTGTTCAATCGAATTTCGCTGCTGCTTGAGGTCTGCGTTGAGACCAGCCAACCGGACCTCACCCTCATGGACTTGCGCGTCAGCCTGCTTCAACTGCTGATCAAGGACATCAATCGCGCTGAGATCCTGCTGATCGCTCAGCGACTCAAGCTCTGACTGATGTTTTGTTCTTCGCTCTTGTAGCCGTCGGAGCACCTGCTCAAGATGGAGTATTCTGCTTTGCTCAACCTCTGCCTTTTGACTGGCTCCCGAGGCTTCTTGATTGAAGGCATCCCATCGGCTCTGCCAGTCGTTCATTGCCTCCTCGGCATTGCCCATAGCCGAGCCGGCCTGCTCTGCCGCGACTCGTGTTTGTTCCAGCGATGGCTCAAGCGCTGCCAAGTCGCGGCGCCAACCTGCCAGCCGCTCCTCGTCAGCGCTTAGGTGGCCCCTGGCCTCGTGCAGGGCACTCCGTGTCGACTCAAGATCCTGTTCTATTGCCTCGCGCTTTTCGCGTTCAAACTTGATGGCTTGCTCTACCCGAGTAACCTCGCCGCCGACGGTATAGTAGTTAGCTTGAACCTCGTTGAATCTGTCCGTCGCGTCGGCCGCCTGAACCCGCAGGGTATCGATGCTCGCCTCGATATGCTGCAACGCGGTTCGCTGAGCTTCGCGCCTGAGATCGAGCTCTCTTTGGACCTGACTGCTACCTTCACTCTCCCGTGAAAGCTCGCGCCATTGCAGCGCCAATAACTCGGCCTTGAGACTGCGCTCTTCTGTTTTAAATTCGGCGTATTTCTCCGCAGCTTGAGCTTGACGTTGAAGGTGCTGCAGGTTGCGATCCAGCTCCTCACGAAGATCTGTCAACCTCTCGAGGTTCTCCACCGTGCGGCGCATCCGACTTTCGGTCTCTTTGCGCCGCTCTTTATATTTCGATATCCCGGCGGCTTCTTCGATAAAGACTCGGAGGTCCTCAGGCTTCGATTCAATCAGGCGGGATATCATGCCCTGCTCAATAATGGCGTAGCTGCGAGGCCCCAACCCGGTCCCTAAAAAAAGATCAGTGATATCTCGACGCCGACACTTCGTGCCGTTCAGCCAATAATCGGATGTTCCCTCCCGACCGACGACCCGGCGCACCGAGATCTCGTTATAAGCCGCGTATTCCCCAACAATTTTGCCTTCGCTATTATCGAAGAGGAGCTCGATGGAGGCCTGACCAATTGGCTGGCGCTGGGTAGTACCGTTAAAGATGACGTCGGTCATCGCCTCACCGCGGAGGTTCTTGGCTGAACTCTCTCCCATCACCCAGCGCACGGCATCAATGATGTTTGACTTGCCGCACCCGTTAGGCCCGACAACGGCACTCATATTGCTCGGGAAATTAACGGTTGTTGGGTCAACAAAGGACTTAAACCCGGCCAATTTTATGGTTTTGAGGCGCATCGATTATCTCATTGAGGGGGCAGTGAAAGCCCCAAAAAAACACAACATGTAGTGTATAGGAAGGGGGCCAGCAACACTATATGTTGGTAGCAGGAATTCTTCTATTCTGCTGCTTTTAGGGTCAGGACGACCTCGGCACCGGGGGCTAGGATCACCCCTTTTTGCGCTGCCACCCAAGACGCATTCTGTCTTCCCGGCTGCCCAGTTGGCGACAGCTGGACCTCGATATCGACTGCCGACAAGTTCGACAGCGTCTGTCCCGCCATGGAGTTACTGTCATCGAGGGTAACACTAAAGGGCAACTCCTTGGCCCCACGCCTTGCTACCGCTGTCGGCATGCGTTGCTCAGATCCTGCGGGTCTGGCCACAACGAACACCACACCCTTAGTCTCAGTAACCTCCTCAGGCAGCGAAACGCTGACGGTGATGGCCCCCAAGCCGGCATTGTTATCCAGTGCCGGTGGCTCCCCCACTTCAAGATTTCCCTGAGTCCGTGCCTCGGCAATCAGCGTTGCCAACATCTGTGAGCCCTCCGAGCCCGGTGGTTCCAGTGCTAGCAAGCGTTCCCAAAAGCCAACAGCCTCCGAATAATCACCCGCCTCAAAAGCGGCCATGCCCAGGGTCCCGAGTGCTGTACGCTGGCCGGGGTCCGCAGCAAGTGCCGCTTTAGCCCGCAGCCGCGCCCGGGTTGAGAGGCTTCTATCACCTCCCAAATACTCCGCCTGCGCCGCCCGGGCGAGGACCTCAGGGCTCTCGGGAAAAAGTGCCAACAGCTGTTCGTAGCTTGCCAGCGCCTGATCATGTGCGCCTTGCGCGGTGTAATAATCCCCGAGAATGGAGTGGTAGTCCGCGTTAGCGGGCCGAGCTTTGGAACGTTTTACGATCGACTCAACGAGCGCCTCAACGCTGTCGCGGGAGGACGGATCCAGTGCGCCCAGCTCTTCGGTGATCACGACATCCTCATAGCTGCCGAGGAAATAATAGAGAACGGGCGGCAACGTTAGCATCACGACAACCAAAAATAGCCCGACCGGCCAGGCTATTCTGGAGGGAGCTGCCGGCCCCTCGGCGTCTCTCGCCTGCCCTTCCTGAAGCTCATCGAAAACACGTAATTCGGCATCTGAACGAAGCGAGGAGACACCCTGTTCCAACAACGGCTCCTCTCGGGACAACTCGGCGTCGCGCAGGGCAAGCCAATCCAGCGTTGTTTCACCCGCTTGTCGGCCAGCCCATAACTTGGGCAACAAAAACACACCGATCACGGCGACAACCAATAACCCTATCGCCCCTGTGAAAAAAGTCACGGCTTTCGACCTCGGCTCAGTTCGTCGAGGGCCTCACGCATCCCTGCCAATTGTGCCTCTGTGGGGGCGTCGCTGACCGTCGCTCCACGGCGACGATATAAATGCAAACCGAGCATCAACAGTCCCAGACCGACGGCGCCAACGGGGAAATACCAAAGCACCGCTGTTTGGGGATTAACGTCAGGGCGATACCGCACAAACTCACCGTATCTTTCCACCATAAAGGCAAGAATTTCATCATCCGACGCGCCTGCCTCGAGCTGCCGATGGAGAAGTGCCCGCAGGTCGCGGGCAATCGGAGCATTAGAATCAGCGATATTTTGGTTCTGGCACTTCGGGCAGCGAAGCTCCTGACTCAATTGGTAATACCGTGCCTCGAGGAACTCAGAACTAAACTCATAGGTCTCAATGACCGCCAGCGCATGTGAGCACAACAGCGCTAAGAGAATCGCCACGGCTAATCGGCTCATCCACTACTCCTCTGCTGAAAACCAGTCTGCGAGATGCGCTTCCCAGACCCCTTGGTCAACAACACCCACATGTCGATATCGGATGTTACCTGCACCGTCGACAACGTAGGTTTCTGGCGCACCATAGACACCCAAATCTAGCCCCAGCACTCCCTCGGTATCGGAGATGTTGTGTTGGTAGGGATCACCCAACTCGGCCAGCCACTGGCGGGCCTTGGTAGGTTCGTCTTTGTAATTAAGTCCAATAATGGGAATGCCACGCTCAGCCAGCTCAACCAGAAAGGGGTGCTCTACACGACAGGAGTAGCACCAGGTCGCCCAAACATTTACTAGCGCCGGACCCACGATAAGATCGTCGCGACGCGTGGGGACATCCGATGCCAGAGTGGGCAGCGCAAAATCAGGGAATTGTTTATCAACCAGTGCCGAGGGAAGCGCCGTCGGATCAAGGGAAAGACCGCGGTAGAGGAAAACCGCGAGAAGACCAAAGGCGATTAACGGTAGGAAAAGTCTAAACCGACCCATACCCCACCATCGTTCCCGCCTGTTTAGCAGAACGGCTATCTACCTCGCGACTGGACACGCGCGCCCGATAACGCCGATCAAACACCGTCGTGAAGGCGCCCAGGCCAATGAGCAAAGCGCCCAGCCAAATCCATCGGATGAGCGGTTTGTACTGGAGCCGTATTGCCCAGGCTTGCTCTCCGATAGGTTCGCCCATTGCCACAAAAAGGTCGCGGAAAAAGCCGGCGTCAATGGCCGCCTCGGTCATGAGTTGACCGCTCGCCGTGTAGCGCCGCTTTTGTGGGGTGAGTTCACCAATTTTTTTATCGCCCTGCCAGACGGCGAATCGCGCTTGGTCTGCGCTGAAGTTTGGACCAAGCACACGGTCAATACCCAGCAATTCAAAACGATAACCAGCAACGATCTGGCTCTCCCCGGGCACCATTCGGAGATCCCGCTCCACGCTCATCTGGCTGACCACCGTCGAGCCAACAAGCACCATGGCAAAACCAAAATGGGCCAGCCACATCCCACAATAGCTCGGCGTCAACCGCCGCATTATTCCCGCAATCCCCTTGGCGCCGCGAATTCGCTGAAGCACATCTTTGATCAACCCCAAGGCCAACCAGCCCGCGAGGAGGACTGCCAGCGCTATCCAGAGATTGAACTCACCAAAGGCCCAGGGCGCTAGTGCGGACACCAGCACCACGACAATGGCTGACCGGCCCAACTCGCGCCACCAGCGCGCGGAACTATCCTCCTTCCATCGCGATAACGGGCCAAGACCCATAAGCGGCACCAACAGCGCCATCAATGGCACAAACACGGCATTGAAATAGGGCGGCCCGACGGAATATTTACCCTGACCGAGCGCATCCATCACCAACGGAAATAGCGTGCCGAGTAAGACGGTAAGTGCGCTGACACAGAAAACCAGATTATTGAAAAGCAATAACGCCTCGCGGGAAATGCCTTTGTATTGCACGCGACTGGAAACAGTGGGCGCGCGCAGTGCGTACAAAGTTAACGAACCGCCGATTACCAACCCGAGAAAGATAAGAATAAAGAGTCCTCGATCTGGGTCGGCCGCAAACGCGTGCACCGAGGTGAGCACACCAGAGCGCACGAGAAAAGTCCCTAGCAAAGAAAGGGAAAAGGCGGCGATGGCCATCAATACGGTCCAGGATCGAAATAGACCACGCTTCTCTGTCACGGCCAAGGAATGAACCAGAGCGGTGCCGACCAGCCAGGGCATAAAAGAGGCGTTTTCCACTGGATCCCAGAACCACCAGCCGCCCCAGCCTAGCTCGTAGTAAGCCCACCAACTCCCCAGCATAATACCCAGCGTAAGGAATCCCCATGCCACATTCGTCCACGGCCTTGACCAACGCGCCCAAGAGGCATCGAGGCGACCACCCAACAAGGCGGCGAGGGCAAAAGCAAACGGCACAGAGAAACCCACGTAGCCCATGTAGAGCAGCGGAGGGTGAATAATCAACCCCGGATCCTGAAGCAAGGGATTAAGATCGCTACCCTCCCCCGGCGTTCCCGGTAACAATCGCTCGAACGGATTCGATGTAAAAAGCGCGAAGGCGGTGAAACCGACCGCCACCAAGCCCATGATGCTGAGCACGCGCGTCAGCACCTCGAGGGGCAATCCACGGCTAAATCTGGCAACCGCGACCATCCACCCAGAGAGGATCAGAACCCAAAGCAGCAGCGAACCCTCATGGTTACCCCAGACGGCGGAGAACTTATAAATAGTGGGCAGCAAACTGTTGGAGTTTGAGGCTACGACCTTGAGCGAAAAATCGTCCTGCAGGAACGAGACCGCTAACAGGCCAAAGGCAACCAAGAGAAAAACAAAGACCCCGACCGCGAGAGACGGAGCCAGCAACATCACCGACGTTTGATTGCGCCACGCACCCCACAGCGGCACGACCGCCAGTAACAGCGCCAAAACAAAAGCGATGATGAGAGAAAAGTGACCGACTTCAGCTAGCACCGGCATCCTCCCGTATCATTGACGTGTCGTAGCCTGAAGTCCGCTGGGCTTCGAGGGCCTCCGCTACCTCAGGCGGCATGTAGTTTTCGTCGTGTTTAGCCAATATCTCTGAGGCGAGCAGGCTCCCATCCGACTGCAACGTCCCCGAGGCAACGACACCCTCCCCCTCGGCGAATAAGTCCGGCAGGATCCCTGTATAGCTCACCGTGACCACACCGCTATAATCCGTGACCTGAAAAGTCGTTGTTAAGTCGGTGGAGGAACGTTGAATGCTGCCTTCCACTACCATCCCACCAACGCGGATAGCGCGGTCGACTGGCGCTAGGCCCGCGACCACATCCGCCGGCGGATAGAACAGATTGATGTTGCCACGAAGTGCATAGGCCACGAGCCCAATGGCGGTGCTGGACAGCACCACAATCGCCAAGGCGAGGGTCAGTCGCTGTTTACGCTTGGGATGCATTATCGCCCCCTTTTGTTGGGTCTTGATCGGCATCACTTGTCCCGCCCGAGGGCGCCCGCACAAGAAGCTGCTGCGCCCGACGCGCGCGCCGGTGAGGCAAGATAATGAGCGAGGCAACTACCGCCAACGTTATCGCGTAGGCACTCCAGACGTAGGGCCCGTGCCCGGCCATATCCCATGCGGCAGTGAGAGAGTCAAAGTACATCAGTCAACAGCTTCTCTGAGCCAAGCGGCATTGGTGTGGGTTTCAAGCAACGTTGCCCGCATATTCATCATGACCACGACGGCAAAGAGCAGGTAAAACGCGCCGATATTTACCAGTAAGGGGTAGAGCATAGAAGCATCAATGGCACTCTCACCCGTGAACTTAATCGATGCAGGCTGATGTAGGCTGTACCACCAATCCACCGATTTGTAGATGATGGGTATATTCACTGTGCCCACCAACGACAGCACCGCACAGGCTTTGGCCGCCACCTCGGGGTTCTCATAAGCCTCAAATAAGGCCACTACGCCCACGTACAGGAAAAGCAAAATCAACATAGAGGTGATGCGCGCGTCCCACACCCACCAGGCCCCCCAGGTGGGCTTACCCCAAATCGCCCCGGTCACCAGAGCCACGAAGGTCAGCGCGGCACCCACCGGAGCCACCGCGCGCATGGCAACGTCCGCCATTTTAATTTTCCAGACCAGCGACACCAATCCCGCAAAGGCCATAACGTAGTACCCCGCAAGAGCGACGACCGCAGCAGGCACGTGAATGAAAATAATCCGATAGCTATTTCCCTGTCGGAAATCAGGGGGTGCATAGAGCAGCCCCCATACGCAGCCCACTGCGAGGGCAATAAGCATAAGCGGCAACAGCCATTGGACCGCCTTGGTCGCGAAACGAAAGAACCACGGTGGCGATCCAAACTTATGTATGATTTTCCACATAGCGGGCAGTATATCCGGTGTCGCGTAAGAAAAAATGATGGCTATTGCTCTAGGGAGATTCTAAGACCCGCCCCGATAGCTAGGGGGGCGAGCAACAACCCCATGGCGGCAAACGCGCCCATCAGCGCAATCCAGCGGCTGGGATCATAACCAATTGCGGCCTCGCCAACCGCACTCGTTCCAAAAATCAGCACTGGGACGGTTAACGGAATCATCACCAAGGACAGCAACAGGGCGCCCCGACGGACCCCCACTGTCAGCGCTGCGCCAATGCCCCCGAGTAGCGACAGGCATAGCGTCCCGAGCACTAATGAAAGCATTAGCGTGGGGATCGCCGCCGGCACCATATTGAGCATGAGCGCAAACACCGGGGCGGCTACAACCAAGGTCAAGCCGCTCAAAACCCAGTGAGCTAAAACCTCCGCCATGGCACAAAGTCCAAGCGGATGGCCAGAAACGGCTAGCTGCTCAAGGCTACCATCCTCAAAATCGGCGCTGAAAAGACGGCCGCTGACGCTGAGCGCGGAAAGTAAGGCCACCACCCAGAAAATGCCGGGCGACAACTCTCGCAGCGTGTTGCTGTCGGGACCAATACCCAGAGGGAAGAGAGTCACCACCATCAGAAAAAAAACAAGCGAATTGAATACTTCTTCGACGCGACGAACGCCACAGCGCAAATGGCGAACAAAAAGTTGCCGACAAAATCCCAGGCTATCGGACCGCATAATCTGCCAGTTCCAGCTGGTTCAAGTTAGCGCCAAACTTGCCGTCCTGATGACTGGTGAAAACCACCGCACCGCCGCGCTCGCAGTGACTACGAAGCTTGTCTTCAAGAAGCGCAGTTCCCTGTCGATCAATGGCGGTAAAAGGCTCGTCGAGGAGCCAGAGTGAGCTTCTGCTCAACCACAGCCTTGCCAGACCGACCCGCCGCTGCTGACCCGCCGACAAGCGCATGACCGGCGTATCCAGAAATCTCAACAGCCCCACAGCAGCCAAGGCCTCACGCACCCGGTCGGATTCAACCTCAATCAGACCCCCTGGATGGCTCTGCAAATTCTCTAACGGGGTCAGCAGTCCCTTTATGCCCGGGGCGTGGCCCTGAAACAGGAGCGTTTCCGGTCGATCGATGGTGCCGCTCACGCCCACGCGAATTAGCCCCGCGATAGCGCGCAGTAGACTTGTCTTTCCGGAACCATTTGGGCCTGTCAGTTGCCAGAGCTCACCAGGCTTGATATCAAGGTCGATACCCGCAAGCAGGGCTCGGTAACCCCGGGTCACGGCCACCTCCCGCAGGCTGAGTAGCGGCGTCTCCACTCCGGTCAAAGCTGGACAACCCGCAGCTCGGGCAAATGAACTTCTCTATCAATTTCTATTGATAAGTCATTGAAATTAAATAATTCTCTATCACAAAGCTGGGAGGGAGACACTTGGCTAAGGGCCCTAAAGATGGTCTCAATACGCCCCGGGTACTGGCGCTCCCACGCTTGCAGCATGCCTTTGATCTCCTGACGCTGCAGGTTGTCCTGCGAGCCACAGAGATTGCACGGAATGATGGGAAACTCCTTTGCTTCGGCGTACGCAGCGAGGTCCTGCTCTTTGCAATAGGCCATAGGCCTAATGACAACGTTCTGCTTGTCGTCACTGAGCAGCTTGGGCGGCATCGCTTTTAACTTGCCGCCAAAAAACAAATTGAGAAACAGGGTCTCTACAATATCGTCTCGATGGTGGCCCAGCGCTATCTTGGTCGCGCCAATTTGCTGGGCGAAGCCGTAAAGGGTACCTCGTCGTAATCGCGAACAGAGCCCGCAAGTTGTCTTGCCCTCCGGAATCACCGATCTAACGACGCTGTAGGTATCGCGCTCAAGAATGTAGTAAGGCACGCCTATCTCCTCGAGGTAATTCGGCAACACCTCTTCGGGAAAACCGGGCTGCTTCTGATCCAAATTTACCGCGATAATTTCAAAAGCAATGGGCGCACTGCGCTGCAAGTGCAGCAAGATATCCAGCATGGCATAGGAGTCTTTGCCGCCGGAGAGGCAGACCATGATCCGATCGTCCGCTTCGATCATGTTAAAATCGACGATCGCATGGCCCACCTGTCGGCGTAAACGCTTGCGCAGCTTGTTAAACTCAAGCTGCCGCTTGCGAGTATCCTTGGTCCCGCTAGATGAGGGGGTAACAGCCATGTTGCGCGCTAACAGTGGGGATTGAGGCCGCATAATATAGAAAGTCACCCCGACAGCGCAAAAGGTCAGCGCCGCTCGATTTCATGGCCCGATTCCTCTTATTTGATCTCGTGACTTGAGTTTTCTTGGCGCAGCGAACAGAATTCGCGGCGCACATTAGGCCTCAGGCCCGTTCATCGCCAAAACTGTTGGGGGAATCTCATGAAATCACCTGTTCGCGTTACCGTTACCGGGGCAGCCGGTCAGATTGGGTACGCACTGTTATTCCGCATTGCCTCGGGCGCCATGCTGGGCGACGACCAACCCGTCATTCTGCAATTGCTCGATATCACCCCTGCCATGGAAGCCTTAGAGGGCGTTCGCATGGAGCTCGACGACTGTGCGTTCCCGCTACTCGCGGGCATCACCTGCACCGATGATCCTAATGTAGCCTTTGCGGGGTCTGACTACGCATTGCTGGTTGGGGCCCGCCCTCGAGGACCAGGCATGGAGCGCAAAGACCTGCTGGAGGCCAATGCGGCTATTTTCTCGGTACAGGGAAAAGCGCTCAACGATCACGCTTCCCGAGACGTCAAAGTGCTGGTCGTGGGCAATCCGGCCAACACCAATGCTCTCATTACCCAGCGAAACGCGCCCGATCTCGATCCGCGCAACTTCACCGCTATGACCCGGCTTGATCACAATCGCGCCATGACGCAGCTGGCTCAGAAAACCGGCGTGACCGTCAACGACGTAAGCCACATGACCATCTGGGGCAACCATTCGGCCACGCAATATCCCGACCTTTACAATGCGCGGGTAAACGACACCGCCGCGATGGAGCTGACGGATCAGGCCTGGCTCGAAGAGCATTTCATTCCAACCGTGCAGCAACGGGGTGCCGCGATCATCAAGGCACGGGGGGCATCCTCGGCGGCCTCCGCCGCTAACGCCGCAATCGATCACATGCGGAGCTGGGCACTGGGCACTCCAGCGGGTGACTGGGTCTCAATGGGGGTTTATTCTGATGGCTCCTACGGTATTCCTGAGGGACTGATTTACTCCTTCCCTTGTACCTGCAATGCCGGCGACTGGGCGATCGTTCGAGACGTGGAAGTCAATGACTTCAGCCGCAGTAAAATGGACGCAACCGCCGCTGAATTGTCCGAGGAACGCGACGCTGTGGCCCATCTCTTGGGATAGATCGGTAACGCTACGCCAACACCCCCTACAGCTCGCGCAATACGACCAAAGGGGGTGTTGACACCACATGCCGGCAACTCCACAAGCCGAGCGATGCAATCAGCAACACCCCCACGATCACACCGAGTGGCCACAGCCAGAATGTGGGCTGGTAGCTCAAATCCAACACGTGGGTTTGCAATCCCCAAGCCGCAAGCTCGGCACCTGCTACGGCCATTGTTCCCGCCAATGCCCCCAGCACCGAAAATTCAAGCGCTATGGCGCCCAGTATTAACTGCTTGCGTGCCCCCATTGCCCGCAACAGGGCGCTCTCGCTGACCCGAGCGTCGATACTAGCCCGCACACCGGCGATCAACACCAAAGCCCCCGCGAGCAAGATGACCCCCAAGACGACCTCGATGGCCTGCCCCACCCGGTTAATAATTTGACGAATTTCAGTGACGATGATGTCGAGTTCAATGACTGTGAATGTTGGGAACATCTTCACTAGGTCGTTTAGCCGACCCTTGTCAGTCTCAGGAAGGAAAAAGCTGGTGAAGTAGGTTTTAGGAAACGGCGCCAACACGGCGGGTGGCAGAATGACGAAAAAGTTGGGCTTCAAGCTCTGCCAGTCGACCTGGCGAATACTGGTAACGACGACCTCGATCTCCTCCGCACCAATGCGAAGCCCCAGCCGGCTACCGATGGTGGCCCCCAAGCGCTCAGCGAACTCTTCCTCGAGAGAGACTTCAAAGTGTTGACTTCCTGCATCCCACCATTCGCCATCAGTCACCACGTTGTCCTCGGGCAAATGTTGGGCATAGGTCAGGTTTGCCTCACGCTGCCTTGGACCCTCCGACTCGGTTCCGTACTCAGCGAGCGCGGCATCGTCGACCGTCACCACCCGACCTCGGGTCATGGGAAACTGAGGTTGGCGAGTGATCTGATACCTGTCGAAAAAGGCGGTCAGCTCGGCCTGCTCCTCTGGTGCTATATTTAAGACGTAGTGATTGGGTGTCCCCGGGGGGAGCTGTGCTTGCCACTGCTCTACCAGCGCACCGCGAATCATGATCAGCAACAGCATGAGCATGATGGCGATGGCGAAAATCACCATTTGCAGGGCGCTGGATCGGCGCCGACGCTGTAAGCCCGCAAGCGAAAAACGCCAAACGCTGCCCGCTGCGCTGCCAATTCTGCGACCACCACTCAACAACAGCAGGGCAAATCCGCCCCCGGCCAGCACGACCACCAGCAAGCCCATCACGACCGCAAAGGTCAGCCTGAGATCACCGGAATACCACCACATCAGAAGAATCACAGCGCACCCACCCATCAGGTAGTCCATGCTGCTATGACCGCCATCGAGGGAGATGTCACTGCGTAGCACACGGAGAGGTGGAATCGCGCTGAGTCGGGTCAGCGGTGGCCATGCAAAGAAGCCCAAACATACCAGCGCAGTTACCCCGCCGATCACAAACGGCTCGATAGAGACCGTCGGGCTGGTGACACCCAACTCCTCGGCAAACAAGGTAAGGAAGAAATAGCCGACCAGCCAACCCAACACACAGCCAAGCGCGCTGCCGAAGGCACCCACCAGCATGAGACTGCCACCGTAAAGCCTCGAAATGCGGGACCGTGTGGCCCCCAAGCTTTTCATGATCGCAACCGGATCGATATGCCGCGTGGCGAAACGCCGAGCAGACAGCGCGATCGCAGCCGCTGCCAACACGACGCCCAAGCTGCCGGCAATAAGCAAGAACCCTTCGGCGCGCTCCAGGGTGCGACCGAGGCGCGGCTGATCATCGTCGGTGCCCAGGAGCCGCTGGCCTTGCTCGAGCTGCGGCGTCACCCATTGGCTGAAGCGATCAAGCGAATCGGCGCTGCCGGATAACAACAAACGCCAACTCACCCGACTGCCCGGCTGCACAACCCCGGTGGCATCGATATCGGCCAGATTCATCAACACCCTCGGCCCGTAACCATAGGTACCGCTGGTCGCATCGGGCTCACGCCGAACGACACCCGCGACCGTTAATTTAGCGTCGCCGATCCATAGGGGATCGCCATTGGACACCCCCAAAAGGGCGTAGAGCCTGGGGGCCAGCCAAATCTCCCCTGGGGATGGCACCCGGTCAGCCTGGCTAATCGGCCCGTAGGGTGCGTCACTGATCAGAAGGTCACCTCGAAGCGGGTACCCTGACTCAACCGCTTTCACGGACACCAGATGAAAATCATCCTCGGCCGTTACCGCCATGGAGGGAAATGCCAGCGTGACCGTCGTCGCCAATGCGTCATCGAGGGCCCTATCACGCCACGCGGTACTCACCGAAACGCCGGACACCACCACCCTGTCTGCCGCCAGAAAGCGTTTACTCTCATCGGTCAGCGTCGCCTGTAGGCTGGCGACAAACGCGCTCATCCCCACCACGACCGTCACCGCCAAAGTGGCTGCAAGGAGCAGAATTCCTAATTCACCACCCCGCCAGTCCCGCCGCAGGAGCAGCCAGGAATTCATGGTGCCCGAGGTCCGGCGCATCGTCCTAGGAGATTTCACTGAGTCGACCACTCTCCATGGCGAAACGACGCTGACATCGCGCGGCAAGCCGCTGATCGTGGGTGACGAGAATGAGCGTGGTTCCAGCGGAGGCATTTAGGCTAAACAACAGATCGATGATTTTCTCCGCGGTTTCCCCATCGAGGTTCCCCGTGGGCTCATCGGCAAACAGCAGTGCTGGCTGTGCCGCAAACGCGCGGGCTATCGCCACCCGCTGTTGCTCACCCCCCGACAGGGTCGCGGGATAATGCGCGAGTCTCTCGCCCAGGCCGACCTTATTGAGAAACGTGGTCGCCTGCTGTTCCGCTCCATTGGCGCCTGCTAACTCCAAGGGCAACATGACATTTTCCAGTGCCGTGAGCGCCGGTAACAGCTGAAAGCTCTGAAACACAAAACCCACCTTCTCGGCCCGCAGCGCTGCCCTGCTGTCCTCATCAAGCCCGGCCAGAGAGACACCATCGATAATGACGTCGCCGCCACTTGCCTGATCGAGGCCCGCGAGTAAGCCTAACAGGGTAGACTTCCCGGATCCCGAGACCCCGACGATCGCGGCAGACTCCCCTGACTTGATTTCAAAGGAGATCCCTCGCAGGATCTCCAGCGTCTCGCCGCCGACTGGAACCGCTTTGAAAAGATTAGTGACCTTGATCATGATGCCTCTTCCATGCCTGATCCTACGCCGGGCAAAGGCCCGCGGATTCGCGCAGCTTCTGATTCTGTCGATTGCGCTGTGTGCTACGAAAAGCTGGGCTCAAGCCCCCGTGCTCCTTGTGCTGGGTGACAGTATCAGTGCGGGCTACGGGATGAAACTAGAAGATGGCTGGGTTCAACTCCTCGCTGAACGTCTACAAACAAGCCATCCAAAGTGGTCAGTGGTCAACGCATCGATCTCAGGAGAGACTACGGCTGGTGGGCTTCGACGGCTGCCCGCGCTAATCACATCCCATCAGCCCCAAACTGTGATTATCGAGCTTGGCGGTAATGACGGGCTCCGGGGCTATCCGATTTCACAGCTGAGGAGCAATCTTGCGCAGTTGATTCAACTGAGCGCGGCAGCGGGCGCCGAGGTACTGGTTACCGGCATGGAAATCCCACCCAATTTTGGCAGTCGCTACACCGCCCTGTTTCGGCAAAGTTTTGAGGCCGCAGCCGAAGGTACCCCCGCCACCGTCATACCGTTTATCCTTGCAGGGGTGGCAACAACGCCAGCGCTCATGCAAGCTGACGGTATTCACCCAACCGAGGCAGCACAATCCATGATTCTCGACAGCATTTGGCCCTATGTCACCGCGGCGCTGGACCGCGCGCAGTAGCATAAGCCCGCAAGCCAGGCGATAGATCCCCGATGACAGAAAGACCACAGAGCGAACGACAGCGAAAGCTCGAGACCATCATTTTTGGCACGACCACGCCCGCGGGTCGGAATTTTGATGTGCTTTTGCTGTTGATGATCGTGGCGAGCGTTGCGATCGTCATGCTGGACTCCATGGCTTCGCTACACCAATCCTATGGCCCGCTCTTTTGGCGTATCGAATTCGGCTTTACCCTGCTATTCACCATTGAATACCTCAGCCGACTCTGGTGCGTTGGCAACCGACGGGCTTATGCCACTAGCTTTTGGGGATTTGTCGATTTGCTGTCGATTTTGCCCACCTATGTTGCCCTGGTCGTACCCGAGGCGGCGCCACTATTAATCATCCGTCTGTTGCGTGTCATGCGGGTATTTCGAGTGCTTCGCCTACTGGAAATGTTTGCCGAGCTTCGCGAAATTCTGACGGTGCTACGCAATACGGCTCGCACCATCTTTGTGTTTTTTGCGCTGGTCATGGTTGTGGTCGTGATCTTCGCGTGCTTACTTTATGTCATCGAAGGGCCACGCAACGGCTTTACCAGCATCCCCATGAGTATTTATTGGGCGATCGTTACCATCACCACCGTCGGCTACGGTGACGTAACCCCCCAAACCGATCTCGGCAGAGCCCTCGCCGCCATGGGTATGCTGATTGGCTACAGTATTCTCGCGGTGCCCACCGCGATCATTACCGCGAAACTGTGGGACCGGCTCAACAACCGCAAGTCAAATCACATCAACTGGAACTGCCCCGTGTGCATGGGTGTTGGCCACGAATCCGATGCCAAATTCTGCAAGCACTGCAGCGCCGAGCTCGACATCCCCGAGGAAGTCCGTGCTCAAGCGGACAATCGCTGACCGTGGCCGTCGCGACAACACAGGCGCCACCCGTTTTTGGCTACCGTAAACACTGGGCCGAGTGTTTCGGCCCCGCCCCTGTCCTGCCCACCTCGCGAGAGGAGATGGATCAACTGGGCTGGGATAGCTGTGACGTCATACTGGTTACCGGCGATGCGTACGTTGATCACCCGAGTTTTGGCATGGCCGTCATCGGTCGGACTCTGGAAGGCCAGGGCTTTCGTGTGGGCATCATCGCCCAGCCCGACTGGCGTGACCTGTCATCCTTCAGCGCACTGGGACAACCCAATCTCTATTTTGGCGTCGCAGCGGGCAACATGGATTCGTTAATCAACCACTACACCGCGGACAAGAAGCGACGTCACGACGACGCCTACACGCCGGGGGGCGTGGCTGGCCAGCGGCCAGACCGGGCCGTCACCGTATACAGCCAAAAGGTTCGCGAGGCGTACAAAGACGTCCCCATCGTCATTGGCGGGATTGAAGCGAGTTTGCGCCGCATTGCCCACTATGACTATTGGACCGACAGTGTGCGCCGATCAGTGTTACTTGATGCCCAGGCTGACATCTTGCTTTATGGCAATGCCGAGCGCGCCATCATCGAGCTAACCCATCGACTGGCTCGGGGCGAACCGATAGACGCTATTCGAGATCTACGGGGTACAGCTTTTATCGCCTCGGGTATTGAACCCGACTTCCGAGAGGTGACGTCGACGCTACTGGACAGCCCTGGCGCCGTGGCCCCGCCCCTTAACCCCTATCTCGGCATGGAGGCAGAAGCGTGCGATACCAACACCAATGCAGCCACAGATGCTAGTAGTCGAGAGGCTGTGGTGGATGAGCCGGAAGAGGTGCCCGTGCGACTGCTAGCGAGCTCTGAGCATCGCCGCACCGTCATTCGCCTTCCCTCCTTTGAAGCCGTCCGGGATGACCCGGTGCTTTATGCCCATGCATCTCGGGTGCTCCACAAAGAAACCAATCCCCACAACGCAGCCGCCTTGATTCAACAACATGGGACCCAGGATGTGTGGATTAACCCCCCACCAATACCCCTGGCCACCGAGGAGCTTGACTGGGTCTTCGAGCTTCCCTACAGCCGGCTACCACACCCGAAATACGGCGGTGAAAAAATACCCGCGTTCGACATGATTCAGCACTCGATCAATATCATGAGAGGTTGTTTTGGTGGGTGTACTTTTTGCTCCATCACCGAACACGAAGGTCGCATTATTCAGAATCGCTCGGAGGACTCGATCATTCGTGAAGTCGAAAAAATTCGCGATACCAGCCCCGCGTTCACGGGCGTTATTTCTGACCTTGGGGGCCCCACTGCCAACATGTGGCGGCTGGCCTGCAAAAGCACAGAAATCGAAGCGAAGTGCCGGAAGCTTTCCTGCGTGTTCCCGGGCATTTGCAAAAACCTTAATACCGACCAAACACCCTTGGTGTCGCTTTATCGACGCGCTCGGTCAGTACCCGGGATCAAAAAGGTACTGATCGCCTCGGGATTGCGCTACGACCTGGCCGTCGAGACACCCGAGTATGTCAAGGAACTGGTTACCCACCATGTCGGAGGCTACTTAAAAATTGCGCCCGAACATACCGAAGACGGCCCTCTGGGCCATATGATGAAACCGGGCATTGGCACCTATGACCGGTTTAAAGCGATGTTCGACAAGTACACAAAGGAAGCAGGGAAAAAACAGTACCTGATCCCCTATTTCATTGCTGCCCACCCCGGTACCACTGACGAGGACATGCTTAACCTTGCGCTCTGGCTTAAGCGTTACAAGTTCAAAGCGGATCAAGTTCAAACCTTTTATCCATCGCCCATGGCAACGGCAACCGCCATGTACCATACCCAGAGAAATCCACTCAAACGGGTATCGCCACGTGCGGACAAGCTACCTGTGGTACGCAAACTGCAGCAACGCAAACTTCACAAGGCTTTTCTGCGCTACCACGATCCGGAAAACTGGGCCCTCCTGCGGGACACCCTGAAAAAAATGGGTCGCCGTGATCTGATAGGTAACGGCAAAATGCACCTCGTGCCTCCCCGTGATCCGCCAAAGCGCCATCGGGTCGTCAAAGGAAAGCACCAATCTTTTGCCACACAGCACAATGGCCTACCCAAACCACCGAGGAAACCCCGTCGATGAGCGAGCCAACCAAACGGTCTCGTTTATCACCGCGATGGCGGTATTTGCCCAACAAGGCAGACTTGACCGCCATGGTCATCTGGCTTGGTGTGCTGTTGCTGAGCGCGCTGCAAAGCGATATCGCCATTGCCACGGGTAGTGTCATCCAAACCGGAAAAGCACTTCCCTCGCTCACGATTAGCGCCGGCGGCAAAGTAGTCCTCGAAGGGGACGACTACCGGACAGCCCCCTGGAATGGGCCGGTCTCGCTACCTATGGTGCAAGTTTTCCAATACGTGCCCGGCACCCGCAAAGGCGGCAGCCTTTACGACGCGCTGACCGAGCGAATGCAGAGAGAACTCGACCCCCAGCAGTTTCGCATTACTGCCATTGTGAACCTCGACGCCTCCTCAGTGTTTATCAAACCCTTTGTCCGCGCTGAAGTGGTCGACAAGCAGCGAACCTTTCAACTTGCCACCATGGTGCTCGATGAAGATGGCGCAGGGCGCACTACCTGGCGGCTGGAACAGGAATCGGCGTTTATCGTGACAGACGAAACCGGCCGCGTTGTGGACGCCATCTTTGGACCGCCCTCGCAGGAAGATCTTGATCGCATTTTTGCCGTCCTCGCCGAGAGACTGCTGTCACACAAATGACACCTAAACCCGCTATTGTTCTGCTTAACTAAGACTGAGCTGGGGGGGTCGGGTTGACGGGCGGCGGGACCCAATCTTTCTCAAACCACAACCTCACCTAGGGTATTGAGCACTAATTCGGTGCAAGATAGTGTTCACAACCAATTAGAGGCTGGCATTTTTTCAGCTTTATCTAAGGAACCCGTCCCGCTAGGATGCGCACCGGTTGGTTGCACAGCCGGCACCGACTACGCCACTTAAAAAATCAGGCCGCAGGAAACAATGCGGCGACAGGAGATATCTACCTATGTTCCCAGGAAAGCGCCTTTTACCCATCGCCATTGCCACGCTCGGGATGACGGTTCAATCGCCAGCCCACGCTCAACTGGAAGAAGTGGTGGTCACTGCGACCAAGCGCCAAGCGACTCTGCAAGACATCCCTATCGCTGTG
>Ga0181558_10000306_pt1 | contig 45819 bp, 43 predicted proteins | sample 011ome_22_FD_133754 | JGI IMG/M metagenome (GOLD analysis project Ga0181558, IMG submission 133754) | Coastal salt marsh microbial communities from the Groves Creek Marsh, Skidaway Island, Georgia - 011507BT metaG (megahit assembly) | ecosystem: Environmental > Aquatic > Marine > Intertidal... | reverse complement strand
CAGAGGCGGAGGCATGCTAGTGAACGGCGATGTAAACACCAAGCGCGAGTATCAAGATAATCATCTTGGAAATGCTTCGTATAAACCTTGTTTGTTGTATTGGGTTTTCCATGAGCTTAACTCTAGTAGAGCCAAACGCAACTTGATATGGTGTGACGAACCCATGGATGGCTATACAGTATTTTTTCAGTGTGGCAGATGGCCCCTGCGCAGATGCTCGGGGGCCATGAATGAGATTGAGATTGCCGTTGTGGTGATGGGCGGCAGACAGCTAAAAAGAGTAACGCACACCCAGGAATCCGGCGCGAGGTGGGGCAGGCCCCAGAAACAATGGCACCGTGAGGTCCTCAAATATTGGGACTTCCACCTCGTTAGGCTCTTCACCCAGTAATCCAAAGGTCTCGAATTCTTCATCGAAGACGTTGTTCACCATGGCGAAGACCTGGAACTGATCGCTGACCTGGTAGCGGGCGCGAAAGTTGACCACGGTATAACCGTCAACTGGTTCGAGTTGATTAGACTCATCACCGCGCAGGTGCTGGTCGCTGTTGTTGACCACATCCAGTCCCAGGCCGAAGCGTTCCGTCACCCGATAGTTTGTTAATAGTTTACCCTGATTCTGCGAAATCCCCGGGATACGATCACCGCTCTGTACCAGGATTTCACCCTCGCTATTAGCGAAGGCGTGATTGGGGCTAAGTGCACTAAAGTTATCTTCGAATGTGGCATCCACGTAGCTGTAGGCAAGTGTCCAATTCAGGTTTGGCAGTTGACCGCTGAGCCTGCTCTCGAAACCGACGCGCTGGGTCTCATCGACGTTGGCAAACAGTCCGGTGGCGCGGCCAGTGGTTTGAAACAGAATGTCATCCCGATTGGTGGTGTGAAAGATTCCTGCTGAGTAGGCGATGTCGCCGAGAAATCCACGGGCGCCTATTTCGAAGCTGCTTGAGACCACATCCTCCAGCGGCGGGTCAGCCAGAAAGGCATTAGGCAGGCGGCATTCGAAATCTACATCGTCTGGGTCATCGCCGCGTTCAACGGCAAACTGCACCGCAAGATCAAACACACCTTCATTACAGGCCAGCTCAATTGGCGTAGGCGCGCGGGTAGAGCGGCTAAAAGAGGCGTACAGGTTGTGGTTTTCTGTAGCCTGCCAGGTTACGCCCAGCGCAGGGTTTATCCGATCGAAACTGTGGTCTCCGTTCAGTTCGGGTCGCAGCCCGGATTGGTCTCGCAGCGAAACATCTGTGCCATTGGCGCGCAGCGAGAGTGTCAGCGCGACAGCCTCCGTTAAATCCAGCGTCGAGCTGATGTAGGTGCTAAGGGTTTCTGTCTCGGTATTGATGAGCGTAGCCGCTTCATCGACAAATGCGCCCGTGCCCAGTCCAGTTGTGATGCGGCTGATTGGATCAAGGTTGGCAAGCTCCAACACCGAGCTAAAGTCTGACTCGCCCTTAAAATAGGAACCACCAATCACCAGCTGCCCGCTGTAACCCGCGAAGCTGCCTTTGAGGGTCCATTGAAAATCGCCACCAAAAGATTGCTGTACCCGGTTGCTGATGTTGTTAATCGCCTGGTCCGATAGCTTACTCGTGCCCGACAAATCCTCAGCTTCGAAGCCCTCGATATTGAATTCTTCATCTCCACCAACCTGCATCGCAAGGTTGTTGAGGAAATTCTCCAGGGCATCGGCGTCGGCAAACTGACCCTCGCACAAGTCATCATCGTCAATGCCAAGTTCTTCCACATCGTCTTCTTCCAGACCTTCTATCAATCCCGGGCCGCCGCTGAATTCACAGACTGCAAACTCGGAGCCATCGCCATTGAATGAGTCTGTGTCGTTTTCACGCCAGAACAGGTTGCCACTAAAGCTGATGGCTGACGATACCTCGTGGGAAAAATCCAGGCTCATCATAGTCATCTTATTTTCAGTTATATCAGGTCCGGTGAAAATTGCCTCTCGCCTTAGTGCGAGAAGTTCGACTGGCGCAGCGCCGTTGCCAATCAGGTCGGAGCGGCCGTGCTGTAAGTTAAGGTTTACAGCGGAGTATTCAGAGCGCCAGCCTAAGCTGCCATACACATTGAGTGCATCAGATTCGGATTGATCGCGCCAGCCGTCTTCATCGAAACGTTCGATATTGATGTAGTACCCAAGCTGCCCATCATTGCCGCCGATTTCAATATTGGCCGTGGTGCGACCGAAAGAGCCGGCGCTGATCTCCACATTACTGCCCTGGAAGTTAAAGCCATTCTTCATGTCGATGACGAGAGACCCGCCGAGGCTATTGAGACCGTAGAGTGGGTTAGAGCCACCGCTAAGGGTAATCTGGTTAATAGCGGATTGAGGTAACAGGTCCCAGTTGACCGCATCCCCAAGCGGCTCATTGATGCGTACGCCGTTCTGGTAGACCGCCAGCCCCTGGGCTAGCCCCAGCAGCGGTGAAGCGGTAAAGCCCCGGTACTGCAGATCTCGCTGCAGCGGATTGCTCTGGGCGTCATTGAGTGAAACACTGGAGAAGCTTTGGCCCAGAAAATCGGCCAGACTGGCCCCGCCAACGTTATCCAGATCCTGCGCTGAGCCGATCTGGATCGGGTAAGGCAGCTTGCTGCGATCGATACTGGAGCCTGCTGGCACCACCCCGGTGACCAGGATCTGTTGCGGATCCTGCTGGGCCAGGGCGGTCTGGGACAGGCTGGTCAGAGCCAGACCGATCAGGCTGACGATGGGCCTTGTGGGGTACAGCATTTAGCGGCTCTCCAGGGGTTTTTCACTTCTGCCTCTTGGCTCAATCTACGTTGAGCCGCCTTGACGTCGGCGCCCCTGCTGCGGACTTTGGCATTCTCAGGCTGGCGGCAGTATAGCAAATGCCGCCCTGCATGTTATTTGGACGCAGGATTGGCAGAAAAGTAGACTACTAATTTGGCAAACTATCGGGGCAAGAAAAAGACGAAAGACCAGCGAAGTTGCTAACTTTAGGTTCACCACCACTTATTTCAAACGCTAGATTCAGCCTTTGACCCCGTGCCATAGGCTGTGTAGATTAGCGCCTCCCTGCAGTCAATCAACGGCTGCATACGCTGATTCAGTATTTGGAGGAAGTAATGGCCACTGTCCTTATTACCGGCACCAACCGAGGTTTAGGTCTGGAGTTTGTGAAGCATTTTCTTGGGCGCAGCGACACGGTGATTGCCACTTGCCGCGATAGCAGCAGTGCAACCGAGCTGCAGGCACTGGCAGCAAACAATGAAAACCTGAGCCTGAAGAATCTGGATGTGAGTGATGAGCAATCCATGGCCGCCTTTGCCACCGAACTTAAAGACACACCGATCGATGTGTTCATTAATAATGCCGGTGTCTATGGCCCCAGAGATGCTAATTTCGGCAATGTGGGCAGCAGCGAGTGGGAACAGGTAATTAGAGTGAATGCCATTGCCCCCATGCTGCTAACGCAATTGATTATTGGCAGCCTCCGGCAGGGTACTGAAAAGAAGCTCGTCTATGTTACTTCCAAGATGGGTTCGATCGACGACAACAAGGGCGGCGGCAGCTATATTTATCGCAGCTCGAAGACTGCTCTCAATTCAGTGGTAAAGAGTCTGTCTGTGGATCTAGCCTGTGAGGGTTTCAGTGTAGCGGTTGTGCACCCGGGGTGGGTGAGAACCGATATGGGCGGGCCAAATGGCCTAATCGATGTTCAAACCAGTGTGAGCGGCATGCTGGCTGTTATAGATGGGCTAAGCCCAGATAATGCCGGTGATTTTTTTAATTACGACGGCAGCCTGATTCCCTGGTAGAAATCTCGGTCCAGTAAGCCACCCTCGAGCCAACCTGCAAAGCAGCAGTAGATCTGCGCTTTCACTATTAGCGTAGAAATTTAACTCAATCCTCTACAAGCCAAGAGTGCCTAATTTGTTCGCTTCCAATTCATCGAGTCACCGCTGGCACTATTCACTTATTTTTCTGTTGGGGCTGTTATTTTCGACCCAGGCGGCAGGCCATGGTGGCGTAGCGTTCGAAGATGACCTCTGTGTCATTAACATCGATTTCATGCAGGCGCATTTCACTGTGTTTCAGCCAGAAACCAGCGAGAGCACAGAATACTGTGAAGACATTCCCAATGTGACCCGTTCTGTCTTTGTTATGGAATACCTGCACGATCTGCTTACGGAGATGGTGCTCGATTTCCGGATTGTGCGAGACGTGAATGACGTAGGACGCTTCGCCTCCTGGGAGGACATCGAAGCTATCGATGATTTGGAGGCCGCCACCGTGTTCTATGAGGCGGCTCGCATGGAAGACGGCGGGTTCTATCGCACCAGCTATGAGTTTCTGGAAAAGGGCACCTATATTGGTGTAGTTACCGCCGATCATCCCACAGAAGATCGCAACTATAACGCGGTATTCTATTTTCGCGTTGGTGGTCGGGACTGGGGCACCATCCCGATTTTTCTTGCCCTTGGTATGCTGCTGCAGTTGGGATATTGGGCCAGTACCGGTGGATGGCAACGCATGCAGGAACGCATGCTAGGCTAACTTGGCAGATCGCGTTAGCTCTCAGATTACCATTCGTAACTGCTCAATATTTCAGAACTGACACACTGGCGGAAATTTCTCTGGCAAAGTGTTTTCCTCAGTTAGCTATTGATATATAGTCATAATGATTTGCGCCGACAATTTAAGAGTGAGATATGAAGCGGCGCGTTTAACTGTCCCTCGACCCCAGCGCAATTCGACTCTCAACCGCACCACTATCCGCAACAGTAGTCGATTCAGGTGATTGTGCGTGAACGCCAAGATTCTGCGATTGAACAAAGCCGGCATCCCAGTTAGTTGGTTAACTCGGGAAGAAACGGCGACCCTCCTGGTAAAAGACCTCGTTATCTGGTCCCTCGGTGACACCGTCATGGAAATTCGCGGCGGCTATAACCGTCAGGGTATTCGATCCGTTTTGCGTCTGCCCAGCATCGTTGCCTGTGGTGGCAAGGTGCATAAGGACAATTATGATCCCCCCCTGGAAAATAAATTCCTGTTCCGCCGCGACAAGAATCTGTGTCTGTATTGCGGTGGTGAATTCGCCTGGGGTGATCTATCCCGTGATCACGTGATTCCGATCTCCAGGGGTGGTCATGACATCTGGACCAATGTGGTGACGTCCTGTCGCCGCTGCAACAATCGAAAGGCAGACCGCACACCTGAACAGGCTAGTATGGAACTTCTGGCGGTGCCATTCGTGCCTAATCAATATGAGTTTCTCTACCTGTCAAACCATGCCGTGCTGGCGGATCAGATGGAGTTTCTTAGTGCGCGCTTTTCCCGGCATATTCAGATCTCCTGAGCTCGCTGTCTTGCTCCGGGGCCAGGGCACGTAAATTCAGGCCCTCGGCCCGTGCATTCGTGATAGCATGCTGCGACTCGAAAACGACCGTCTGCCACTTCTTTCCTAACAATAGTTCGCTATGCACAAACCAGAGCAGAATCATTTTGCCGGCGCCATGCTGTCGCTAGTCGCTGCAGCCATGTGGGGAGTCCTGCCTATTGCGCTGAAAGAATTGCTGCTGGGTATGGATGCCAGCACGGTGGTTTGGTACCGCTTTCTAGTTGCCGGCGTAGCTCTGTTTATTTGGCTTGCTAGCCGCAATAGCCTGCCGGACTTGCTGAGTGTTCCGGTAAAGATTCGTTGGATGATGCTCGTTGCCGCACTTGGTCTGTGTGGTAACTACTACTTTTTCTCGCTTTCGCTGATCTACGTGAACGCGGAAACCAGCGAAGCCGTGATACAGCTAACCACACTTTTTCTGATACTGGGTGGCGTGTTCATTTACAAGGAACCTTTCGTTGGCCTGCAGAAGCTCGGTGCGAGCCTGATCCTGGTCGGCCTGCTTCTGTTCTTTAATGACCGATACGATGTATTGAGCTCGCTGGACAATCAGGAAACAATCGGCGTCCTGATTGTCGTGGTGGCCGCGATTACCTGGACTATCTACGCCTTGCTGCAGAAACAGCTGCTGCTTAGCTTTAGTTCGGTGCAAATTCTGTTCTTTATTTACGTGGTGTCTATTCTTACTCTACTGCCTTTTGCGACCCCGACTTTACTGTGGCAGCTGACACCTTATCTACTTGGTCTTTTAGCATTCTGTTGCCTTAACACGATTGTGGCCTACGGGTGTTTCGCCGAGGCTTTGAATCTCTGGGATGCATCTAAAGTCAGCGCTATGCTGGCTCTGGCGCCGCTATTCACCATCGGCACTCTGAAGCTGATTGTGCTCTTCAACCCTGAATACGCCTTTTCTGATCGGCTGTCCTGGCTATCTTTAGTTGGCGCTTTGTTTTTGATTGTCGGCTCAGTCCTGACTGCGCTGATGCCTGTGATCCATCAACGCCGGCGCAATCAGCAAGAGGCAGCTCGAGTCAACGCGAATTGAGCATTCAGTCTTGACTTGAGGCCCGATTTGGCAAAAATCAGGGTATTGTGCTGTCAATTCAATAACAACATCGGGGCTACCCCGGGAGCGTCATTATGCGCCGCCTTTCATTGCTTACCTTTTTTACCTTTAGCACCTTTCTTTCCTTCCTTTTTCATCCGCAACCAGTCTGGGCGCAGTTAAGCCGAGTTGAAATCAACGCACGGGAAACGCTGGCCGAGAGCGGAGTGAGGTACAGCTACGACAAGGTTGAGGGGATCTTGCATTTTGTCCTCGATCCGACTGACCCGGCAAATCGCGCTATCGTGGATATCGAGCATGCGCCAGTCAACGAGGAGGGGATGGTGGAGTATTCAGCGGATTTTCGCATGCTGATCCCTTCCGCGGACATTGCTAACGGCACTTTGGTATACCACGTCAATAATCGCGGGCGCAGCGTGACCCATCCGGAGATATCTTTGCAGCACCCGGTAGCGGGTGAGGGCTTTACCTATCTGGTGACTGGCTGGATCAATGAATTGAGTTCTGGCTCGGGCAGGCTGCGGCTGCATGCGCCGATTGTCAGCACAGAACAGGCGCCGCTTATCGGGGACGTGCGCTACGAGATGTCCACTGGCAGGGCGGCTGACAGCATTAAAATCGCGGGTGGCGGCCACCTTGCCTATGCGCCGACTCAGCAGGGCCTGCAGACCGCCAGCCTCACCCGACGCCTGTACCAGGCTGACCCAAAAACACCCATTGAGCGATCCCAGTTTGACCTCAGCGTCACGGAGGTGGCCGACAGTAATCAAGTTGACGTCTCCCTGTCACTAGCCGCCGGTTTTGAGCCAGGTTATCTATATGAACTGATTTATGAGGCCAGGGACCCGGTTCTGGCTGGTGCAGGGATGTCGGCGATTCGAGATATGGTGTCAGCCATTCGATATGGCACAGACGCCCAGGGAATGACTGAACTCGAACTCCCTGCAATCAGTCATGCCATCACTTATGGCGTGTCCCAGAGCGGGCGCCTGCTGCGGCAGTTCATTTACGACGGCTTCAACGCGGACCTCGGGGGCCGAAGTGTTTTCGGGGGCGCAATCCCGATTATCGCCGGCGGTGGCTATGGCATGTTCAATATGCGTTTTGCGATGCCAACCCGCACCAATGGCCATCATTCCAACTATCTCTATCCCAACGATTTGTTTCCCTTTACCTATGGTAATAGTACTGACCCTTACACAGGCCGCCAGGATGGCGTTCTTACTCGGGCCCGCTTGGCCGGAGTCGAACCTAAGCTGATGCATATCCAGACTAGCAATGAATACTGGTTACGGGCTGGTTCGCTGCCCCATACAACGCCGGATGGGCGCGCCGATGCGGTGATACCTGACAATGTCAGGTTCTATACCATTGGCGGTTCCCAGCATGGCTCCGGCAATGGTCGGCCCCGTGCAGCCAGCAGCGGCCAGCTGCCGCCTAATCCGAGCATGTGGATGCCTATCAGTGACAGTTTGCTGGTCGCTATGAATGATTGGGTCGTTAACGGAGAGTTACCGCCACCGTCCCGCTATCCCCGTATCGCAGATGGCAGTCTCGTCGTGTCCCATCAAGGAGGGGACATCAACCCTGCGGCCTGGAATCAGCTCAACGGAATCAATTATCCTGAATCCATGTATGCGCCTGGCCTGAATGATTATGGCAATCGCTGGCTTGGAGAGCGGATTGTTGACCGGCATCCCTCAGAGTCGCGGGCGATCTATCGCACCCTGGTTCCCCAGGTTGATTCGGATAATAATGATCTTGCAACAGCCACCATTCTTCCGCCAACGGCACAAGTGCCACTAGCCACATTTTTGACCTGGAATCTTAGAGCTCCGGCTACCGGCGCAGAGAAGTCCCTGGCGCGGCTAGCCGGAGGCTACATTCCATTCGCCGGTACCACGGCACAGGCGCGGGCTGCCGGTGATTCCCGCAGCAGCATCGAAGGCTTGTATGGGGATTTTGATGACTACCTGGCAAAATATGAGGCAGCTACAGATGCGTTGATCGCCGAAGGGTTTCTTCTGCCTGGCTTTAAGGCTGCCTACATGGAGATCGCGCAAGAGAACGAGAGCCTGTTCCCCTGAGCCTTTTTACCGGGCGCAGCAAAGCACTGACTTTACTGTCGTGCAGGAGCGTAGCGGTAGAGTGTGGCTTGGTCGTCTTCAGGCACGAAATAGAAGTTGCCGCGCTGGTTTTCGTCATATTCAAACCAGAAAGGATTGCGGGTGAGTAGCTCGCCGCCTGGCGCAGTGCCGCTTACTCGAATCTTGTGCATTACTTCAAGCTTGCTCAGGTCAACAAGCTCCAGCCCGCCGATAGTCAGGTAGTGGGTGTTATCAATGGGTAAGCTTCTCATGCCGCTGCACAGCATTGCCTGCTCGGTGACTCGCTGGCAGTCCTGATAGTCAACGTCAGACCCAGTCTTGGTCTTTGCGTACCCCAGGGCTGGACTGCGCCGGGCTTCTGTTTCAGTCCAACGATAAAGCGTCTGTGACCCCCAGTTCAGGCCATAAATCGCGCCATCAGCTGGATTACGCAGGACACCGCCCAGGTGATCATCGAAGCGAAACACCTCGGTGACATCAAGAGTTTCGGGATTCACGGCATAGACAATGGAATGGCTAGCGGGGCGATATTCCGCCACCGAGATCCAAAGGTTTTCGCCATCATAGTCTATGCCGCCAGGATGGTATTTGCTGCCTTCACCTAGACTGATTGTCGCTTCCAGCTTGCCCTGTAAATCAAATTTGAACAGGTAGCCTTTGCCTGCGCCCGGCGTGCGGTCGTATTTTGATTCTGAATCCGGGATCGCCTCGGGCCGCACAATAGTTTCTACTGCGGTCATGTAGAAGCTGTCGCCGATGCGAGTCATCCCCTGGGGGTGATGAACTTCGAAGTCTAGTGGGGTGGTCTGTAGTAGCTTCCAATCCGCATCCGAGCTGAGCTGCATGAGCAAGCGAAGTCCGGCGTCATCATCAGAGCGCTGGCCAAGGGCCGGCAGCTGAGTGAGCAACAACAGGGCTGATAACGAGGCATGGACTAACCGCATGACCTATTGTTACCCAGCACGCGGCAGCAACAAAGCAATAGTTTGAATGGGGCAATGGCCATTCGAGAACCCTGGCGGCGAGCATAGGGCCTTTTCGGAGGCGCCGAGGAAGCTGCACTCAGCATTACCATCACTTGGGCAAACCCCCGCCGTATTCGAGGCATGCCTTGAGGCAATTCAACATATCCTGCCAACCACCGCAGTTGTCATGTGAGCCCTATTCAGCAGCGCCATGATCGTTGGATCAAGGTCTATGCCTTGCCTTCGGCAAGTATGCTTAATCGATTAAAGCGGGATCTGGAATTGACTGAATGAAACAGGCCACGCCGCTCGGCCTGTTTCATTAGTCGAGAGAGAGGGCTATCTAGTCATCCCCGGGTAGGTCAGTAGACAGCTGGATAGGCTCGAGACGCGGCAGTGTGCAGGCGTGTGGTGCTGTATCAGTCGAGACGTCTGCTGCTGCACCGGTGCCATTGAGGTTTAGAAATGTTTGGGTCGGATTCTCGCCCAGACAGAGCAGGTTTTCTGTTGAGCCGCCCGGTTTAACGAGGCCACCCCACACGATATCAGGTGAGTTCTCACCGGTCTCTGCATGCCATTTCGCAAGCAGCGCGTGAGCGGGGACCGTGCCACCACCAATAAACGTATTGTCGTGGATATAGATTCGTTCAGGATAGGGGTCATATTCAGGGTCGTCGATAGTGCGACCGCCGAGGGCGAAGCTATAGACCATGATATTTACATTATTGTTGTCACTGAACTCGTTTTCAAATGCCTCGATATTGTCATTAGCAAGAATCAGCAAGCCGGTGCCAGGTGGCACATTACCAACAATCGCCCCCTCTGGGGCAAAATTCTCGGTATTGTTCTCATATATCAGATTGTCGAAAACTCGTGTGCCTTTGCCGCCTTGAACTTCGAGATTAGGCAGGTCGAACACCAGGATGCCGCCAGTATTGTTTGTCGCGACATTGTCATAGACATCAGCAAAGGTCGAATTCTCTATCTCGATACCCGCCACGTTGTATTCGGCGCGTGAGTCGCGCACGATGATCTGAGTGGATTGCCCAACATAGATTCCTGCATCGGCCGCACCTATGGCGACAGCTTCCTGAATGAGTACGTTACTGGATTGCACCGGGTAGATGCCATAGGCCCCGTTCTCCGAGTCTGGCCCATTGGTCCACTCAGTGCGCACGCGACGAATCGTGACATTATTACTTTCGTTGACCTTCAGCGCATCGCCAATGGTGTCTTCGATGGCGAGGTCTTCAATCACAAAATTGTCTGCAGTAACGAGCAGGCCTTCCGCACCCTGGATCTGATTGCTAAATGAGAGAATGGATTCCGCCATACCTGCACCGCGGATTGTCACTCCAGGTACCGACAGGGAAAGGCTGCGCGTCATCTCATGGACGCCGGCGGGAATCTCAATGATGTCGCCGGGCTGGGCCTGAATCAGCTGTGTTTGCAGGTCTTCTTCGAAGCTCAGCGCGGGCGCCTGATCAGCGGCAGGGCCTGAGGGCTGTTGGGTCGACTCGCTGCAGGCAGCCAGTAATGAGGTAGTGGTAATAGCGAGCGCAAGAGGCTTTATTATTTTCATAGTAGTTCTCCTGGGGCCGGGCGGCTCCTAGCAGACGGTTAGTATGACTGCTTATTCCATCATAATGACACGAATCGATTCTGTTCGACATCCTTGCGAACCCGGTCGTGGGCAAACACCTGGCCATTCATGGTGACATACACGCCCGGTTTCAAAGTCTGCACGGCTGTTATGGCTGCGCCTATATTGAACATGGCGTCAGAATTTTTGAATAGGGCGGGTTGCAAGGCGCCGGTGAGAACGATGGTCTTTTCTGGTATCTCTGCCAGGACGCTGGCGGTTGCGACCATGGTGTCGGTGCCATGGGTGATAATAATCTTGTCAGCATGACAAGCCTTCACAGCTTGTTTAACAGTCTGGCGATCTTCATCACTCATCTCGAGGCTGTCTTTCTGCATCAAGGACGTCACCGTAAACTCAGGATTAAGATGCAGGCCTTCAATTATTTCCGAGATGTTGGGAGGCCCGACTTCATAGCTGCTCTTGGCGTCAAAATAGATCTTGTCGATGGTGCCACCGACGCTAAAAATTTGAATCTTCACCAACTGCTTACCTTTCCACCACTTCATACATCCAGGTGTCGCCGCTTCTCACTGAAGCGTCCGCGGTGAATTCACCACTGCTTCCGCCAAAATATTTACGGGCAAATTCAGACAAGACAGGGACCACCTCAGGGCCCTCCATGATGCGCTGCAGGCGTTGTTCATAAAGCTTGCCGTCGATCCGCAGGATCACCCGGTCATCATCTTCCAGGTAGTGAGGCCATTGTTTCCAGATACCCCCATAGCTGGTGTTCATGTAACCGCTGACCAGGAACAGGCGACGATCATGTACGCCAAGCCACACAGTCCTGGAGCGAGCCGGGTCCATGGTCTGGAACTCGATAGTGTCCCGATCTGTCAGGAAACTCCAATCATCGGGCGCTGAGCTCAGCTCGCCGCTGGTAAATGGGCCGCCTGAGAAAACCTCCATCGGCCCGTCGCTGAAACGCATGGAAAACAGAAACAAGCCGATCAATAGCAGCACCAGACTGACGCCAATGCCGATGAAGCGCAAAATTTTTCTCATGGTTGTCTCACCGTTCTCCTAGTGTGCGCCCGCGGGCGACTGAAATTTACATGAATTCTGGGGATTTCCAGAAATGATGATGGCCTGAATCTGCCAGAATACTCTGGATTCTAACTTTTTATCGGGAAAAATGATCCGGACTCTGGGTTGATACGTTAAAAAGTTGAGACTGCAGCACCATCCGGCTTAATTGCCCTTGGTGCGCCTTTGCTCAAGTCCCCTGAGGCAACTGCATGCCTCTCCAAAAGATTGAATGCCCCTGTCGGCTAACCTGACCGGGGCTTTTTTTGTCTGTCTTTGGTTCAAGTCTTATGGATTCGCGGTAGCGATATTCGTCCAGATATTCCCTGATCTTCGCTAATTCTCTGGTCTGCCCAGCGATGGCACCCGCCGAAAATGCCTTCACAAATTCCGCCAGCAGCGGCGCCGCTGACTCTATGGCTTGCTGCCGCATGTCTCGCCCCGCTGGGGTGATAGTAACCCGCTTGCGTCTCCCGCTGCTTGCATCTGGTTCAACCTTGATCAGCGCCTTGGCTTCCAGTCGCTTCAAGGTGTTGGTCATGGCACCGGGAGTCACCTGAAACGCGGCAGCCAGTCTGCCAGGGGTGGCTTCGTCATCGACTCGATGGAACCAGTTCAAAACCCCAAACTGTGAGTGGGTTAAACCCTCAGGTAAATGGCGCTCAAACAGGCTGATTGAGAGTTGTGCGATGATCGAGACTTCTGTGAAGAGGCCAAAAATTTCCATACCCATGTCTTCATTAGTCTTTGCCATGCCGATCCTCGAGCGTTTAAAGAGCTGATATTTTAACGCTAAAGCTTTTAATATAAAACTGTTTGAACTTGGAGCGAGGTAGCCTGGAGAAACCGTTATGAAGTACGTCTTTTGGGGGCTTGGGATTTTACTTGGGCTTATGGTGGCGCTGTTTAGTCTTGAGCGCATCGCGGCAGAGCGGGTGGAGGTGGTCGAACTCCACACTCAGGATGAAAACGGTGAAACCGTGACCACCAGACTATGGATTGTCGATGATGAGGGATATCAGTACCTCAGAGTGGGTGCAGACGGTTCGGGTTGGTTTAGCCGACTGCAGGCGAACGGCTCGTTTGAGATGACGCGCGATGGCGTTACCGCTCGCTATGAAACCGTGCTCCGACGTGACAAGAGCGATCGCATCAACGATTTAATGCAGGTGAAATACACCTGGGGTGATTCTTTGATCTGCACGTTGGTGGGGAGCCGCGAGAAATCGATTCCCATAGAGCTGCATCCGCTGGGTTAGATGCCGATTCGACTGAGGGTATTGATCAACTCCCTGATAAGCTTCTCGGCTACTGGATGACTGGCGGCAAAGCTCGCTTCCAGAGCGATGGCATCATCTAGAATGGTAGTCTGGCTGGTATCCACTTCGGGATTATCCAGGTCGTCTATTTTGCCTTCCAGCTGCCTGGCAACAGAGACAGCTTCCTCGGCGACCCCATCGGTGCTTTCCAACTCCTTGATGAGTTCGTTAATCAATTCCTTGATTCGTTGTTCGCTCATTTCTTACTCCACGTAAAATCGTGGCCGTTTCGAGTTTTGTCTAGAAATCGACACGGGAAAAACTAAATTGTTCAGTGGTAATGCTGCCATCACCCTGACGCATACGTAGTGAAATTGTCAGTTCGCGCTGATCATTGACCTGATAAGAAAGGCCAGAAAACGCAGCCGTATTGTCGCTTACTGATTCCAATTTGAAGGTCACGTAATCAGTCTTCTCTTCCCAACCGGGAAAATCCGGGTTGAAGTGTTTTAAACGCAGCAGGAATTCACCGTCCTCCTGAGTAATCTCCATAAATTCAGTAAACACCAGTTCACTATCATTGTACTGACTGAATATGCCGAACATGCGACCATTTGCCGGCGGCATCCCGATTTCCTCTGACTGTCCGCCGAAGCCGGTGCCACGCCAGAAGCAGGCGAGGAATGCGAAGTCATCGATGCTGGTCTCATCAGCAAGGGAGCCGTTGCCAAGGAGCAGCAGGGACGCTAGCAGTCCAAGTAGAAATTTTCTTTTCTTGGAGTGCCACCTAACTTCTCACTTTATGCCATGTTGGCTTGTTCGCTAACCCCCCAATCCAGCACTGGAGAAAAGCGCTAGTTTGCGGGTACGGTGCGGTCCTTTGCCCATGCCTGTAACTGACTAATCTCCTCCGCCATCACCACGGACAGGGGCCGCGTCTGTGTAATCTCTTCCAGCAGCATAGCTTGGGAAAGCGTCTGTTTCTGCGCCATGGATCGGTACAGGCCTGAAACTACTACCTGTTCTATTTCGGCCCCGGAAAACCCGGCACTGCGATCAGCGAGTTCTACCAGGTCAAATGCAGCTGGATCGGATTCTCTTTTTTCCAGATGAATGCGATAGATCTCTGCACGAGTCGATGGTGCTGGTAGATCGACAAAGAAGATTTCATCCAGCCTGCCTTTGCGAATGAGTTCAGGGGGCAGAGACTTGATATCATTCGCTGTGGCCACAATAAAGACAGGGTTTCGATTTTCGGCCATCCAGGTGAGCAGGGCTGCCAGCACCCGTTGCGACGTGCCGCTATCGGAGTCCCCGGTGGAGATACCTTTCTCGATTTCGTCGACCCAAAGCACGCAGGGCGCCATCACCTCCGCCAGCTCAAGCGCTTTGCGGATGTTCTTCTCGGTTTCACCGAAAAATTTGTTATACAGGGTGCCGAAGTCGAGGCGCAGCAGGGGCACATGCCAGACGCCGGCTACCGCCTTTGCCGCCAGGGATTTGCCGCTACCCTGTATGCCTACCAGCAAAATTCCCTTGGGTCTGTCTAGCGTGAGTTCAGATTCGTCGGCGAGGAAGGCCTCCCTCCTGATACTGAGCCACTGCTTCAGCGCAGCCAGTCCGCCAACCTGATTGAAACTCGCGGTTTCATACTCGAAACTGAGCACACCATCCTGGCCCAACAATTCATACTTGGCTTTCTGCACCCGATCGATATCACAGTGAGAAATGGCATCGTCATCATAGATGGCATTTCGAATAAGTCGCTTGGCTTCAGAGACTGACAGGCCAGTCAGATTGTTAATCAGCAGATCGATGGATTTTCGATCCGCATCAAGCGCTTCATTTCCCTTCTTAAGTTTCCAGACTTTCAGCTCGCTGATGATGAATTTTTGCAGTGCCTCGCGGTCAGGCAAAGACAGTGAGAACGAAGCGGTAAAGCGCGACAACTCATTGGGAATCTCAATCTCATGACTAATAAAGATCAAATGATGCCCGTTATCATAGTGCGACTGCGCAAGCTCTTTGATCAGGCGAATGATAAATGGATCTTCCAGATGGTGATGGAAGTCCAGCAGGATATACAAACCGGGCGTGCGCTCTTTGCTCATGCTGAGCAGGGTTTGCTTCGGGTCTGACAGGTCTTGCGGATTCTGATTAGCGGTCTAGTTCGCCGGCTCCAGAACACGGTTGCCAGACACTGCGTCAACCACCCCTCTGGTGATAGACCATTGAAAGATTGGTTTATTGAGAGTCACACTGCAGCGTTTGATCAGGTCAACTGCGCGCTGCTCCTCATGGGTTTGAATACTGATTGAAAGGCTGGGATGAGCGCAGCAGTAGCAGCAGATCGTTTAGTTCGTACAAATTGCGTTCCTGAAGCCCACTTCTGACTAGGCAATTAACCCGGTGACTGCGCGCAGTCGATGACTCTCGCTGTCCGACACATATAGCACGCCCCGATGGGCACAGACGCCGTGGGGTCGATTCATGGCGCAGGCCAGCGGATCACCATCCGGCCCGTCACCGCGCTCGCCATTTCCCAGTACTGTGTCGAGAATGCCGGTGCTGAGAGACAGGCGTCGGATCACATGATTTTCAGTGTCAACGATATACAGGCTGTTGTCACTGCGGGAATAGGCAATTCCCTTGGGGCCATTGAAGGTCGCATTCAATGCGGGTCCACCGTCTCCGGTATAGCCCCGTTCCCCAGTTCCGGCGAGGCGCTGCAGGCGTCCCGCCGCCAGGTCAATTTGAAAAACCGCATTGCCTTCCCTAAGCACCAGATAGGCGTTGCCGTCACGGTCACAATCGATGGAGCGGGGTCCCAGCAGCGGCGTTCCTGACAGAGGTGCCTCGTCTGGAGTGGCCAAGCGCTCGCCCGTTCCGGACAGGGTCGAAATGAGGCCAGTCTCTCGACTCACGCTGCGCAGGCGCTGATTGCCGATATCACAAATCAGTAGATTATTTCTGGCGTCAAAGGCGATGCTATGGGGTTGGCGTAACTGACTGAGTACGGCTGGTCGACCATCGCCGGAGAAGCCGGCTTCACCATTGCCCGCGAGTGTGGTGACCAGACCGGTGCGCCCAGCGATACGACGCACCGTGTGATTGTCCCGTTCCACCACAAACAGATTGCCTTCTAGATCCCATCGAATTTCATGGGGAGCGGAAAACGGGGTTTCCAGGGGAAGTCGAGATTCCGGCCTAAAACCGGGTTCACCGGTGCCGGCGATAGTAGACAGTCTCAGGTTGCTGAGATCGAGTCGGCGAATCCGGCCGGTATCTACCTCACAAAAATACAAGGCACCATCCGGACCAGGCACTACGCCATAGGGATTATTGATCGGGGACTCCAGCGCCAGCACCCCGCCTCGTCCCTCGTCTTCATAGCCGGCCTCACCGGTACCGGCGACGGTCGAGACCTGGGTTGATTGCCCCAACACCACAGCAGGGAATGCGGAAGCTGCGGCGGCTCCCACCAGTGCCTTGCTGAAGCTACGGCGCTTGAGTTCTACCATGCTGACTCTCCTTTCGGTCGGCCTGTTTTCTTCTTATTGTCTTAGCAGCAGCTAACCCAACAGGGTTGCTACAGTTGCCTCAAGCTTTGCCTGTAATTCAGCATTAGTCAATTGCCCGGGCGTGGTATCAAAATTGTCGTTAAATCTGGGGATGGATAAGGAGCCCCTGAGATCCGCGCCAAAATGGGGTGCCGAGTTTGTCGCGGTCTCTAACACACCAATGCCACCGCGCCCGCCAGGAGAGGAGGCCAGCATCACCTGACAACAGTCCAGCTGCGTGGGTCACCAGCTGCTTGTTAATGGAATGATTGCTGTTGCTGGCGGCGAAGACAACTAACTTCATACTGACCGCGGATTTAAGGATTAATGGTGTTGTGTTTTTGTGCTGCCCCAAATACTCTCATACTCCCCCAACGGGAATACGACAATTAAAAGCAGTATAAGAGGACTCAGTCATGTGTGATTACGATACGCAAAAAGACGCGGATGCCTATCTGGAAGAGCATCCTGATATGTCACGCCGGGATTTCACCAAGCTAGCCACTGGCGCCAGCATGGCGATGATGTTGCCTGCTGTAGCTAACGCCCAATCCATCTCAGAGCGCGATGTGGAGATACGCACGCCCGACGGCGTCGCTGATTGCCACTTTGCCTACCCATCCAATGGCAGCCACGCTGCCGTGCTGGTCTGGCCAGATATCCTGGCGCTGCGCCCTGCGTTTCGTGAAATGGGTCGCCGCCTGGCCCGGGAAGGTTATGCAGTGTTAACCGTGAACCCTTTTTATCGTGATGCCCGTTCGCCTGTGGTTCCTTTGGGTGCCAGCTTTGGCCAGCCTGAGATCAGGGAGCTGGTATTGCCCATGGCCCGTAACCTGAATGCCGAAACCCATTTCACTGATGCCAGGACTTTTACAGCGTGGCTTGATGAGCAGGATGAAGTGGATACCAGCAAGGGCATTGGGACTACCGGTTACTGCATGGGTGGGCCCATGGTGATGCGGACCGTGGCGGCCGTGCCAGAACGCTTTGCAGCGGGCGGCACCTTTCATGGCGGCGGATTGGCTACCGGTAATCCCGATAGCCCGCATCTGCTGATTCCGGAAACACGGGCGGCCATGCTGCATTGTGTTGCGGACAACGATGACCAGAGTGATCCGCAGGCCAAGGTTACTCTAAGTGAAGCCTATGATGTTGCGGGTATCGATGCTGAAATTGAGGTGTATTCTGGCGCGCTGCACGGTTGGTGCGCGATCGATTCTCAGGTCTATCATCAGCAACAGGCCGAGCGCGCCTGGAGTCGACTGCTAAACCTGTTTGCCACTAATCTGGCTTAAGCTTATTTTTAACCGGGTTTAGTCTCGTGAGGTGCCAGCGGCCCCAGCCGCTGGCATCAGACCATCGCATTAATACTCTGCTTCAGCTTTTCGCCTCAGTCCTTTGCGGCGTTGATCTCCCAGTGGCAAGGGAGTGATACCTGTCTGTTAGCTTTATCGAAAAGTGTGACAGCCCACTGCTTGAACTTCTGCTTGTCTGTCAAACCGAGGCGAAATAACTCGTTTGGCCGCAGCCCTGTTTTGATGCTGTAAAGGCCAAGCAGAAATTTCTTGATTAAGTTTCCTGCCACCGTTTCGAAATTGAGAAACGCATCTCCTATTATCCAGAGGGTGGTTTCGTCCTGCTTACCAGTGAGCCACACCTCATGAAACTTGTTCGGGGGGGTACGTGGATCTGCAAATGACTGGGCATTTGCGCAGCCAGCGCGCCTATTGACTGTAGTTTATCGACAACACCGCTTTTCCTAAATATTTCGTGAATAGCATCCGGAGCGAACAGTTCTGCATCAGGGTGTTCGGCTGACTAAACGGCTATGCCGAGTGTATGACCGACACAAGGTGCCAGGAGTAATAATTTGGAATTCGGGGTGCCGAAGTCGGGTAGGGAGCCCTCCATTCCCTGCCCTGGGCTAAAGATCAAATAGCAGTCGTTACCGAGATCTAGCAGGGCTGAGAAAGGGCTGAGAAAGGGCTGGTGCCCGGTACTTTGTGCTGGGCGCGAAAAATTACTGGCGCTTCAGGCACCGCTTGCCAGGGATTCGACATGGGAGACTATTCTTCGCTTGCGATGTTTACCTTGCTGGTCCAGAAAATATCGGCGTTGCCGAAGCTGCTGTCCTGGCGTGAGGAGAACCAGGCCATGGTTTCCCCGCCGGGTGGCAGCGCTGGGCACATATCAGCACCTGCGGTATTTATTTTTTCTCCAAGATTGAATGATGGTGCCCAATCATTCGGGCCGCGAGATGCAGCGCCGTAAATATCCATGCCGCCGAATCCACCTGGGCGGTTCGAGGTGAAATACACCTTGCCGTCTACATCCTGGGTGAAATGAAACTCTTCCGCTGCAGTATTAATGTTTGGCCCCTGGTTCACTGCGTCTCCCCAGCTGCCGTTGCCATCAGGTTTAACACAATAAATATCGGAACCGCCGTAGCCACCAGCTCGGCGTGAGGCGAAGCAAAGAGTCTCACCATCCTGCAAAACTGCAGGGCAGTGCTCATCGCCCTCGGTGGTGCTGACTGGATAGCCAACCAGCTCCGGAGTTGACCAAGTGCCGTTTACCTTGCGGGTTACAAATACATCGTGATTATTGCGCGGTGTCGTGGTCGCGAGACGATCTGAACGGAAGTAGATGGTATTGCCGTCGGCTGTGATCCAGGGCTCGCGGTCATCACCCATGCGCAGCGGGTCTACATCCGTGGCTGGTGGTTGATTAACGGGCATGCCCATATTGACCGGCGTATCCCAGGTTCCGGTTTCCGAATTGAAATTAGCAATATAGAGATCCTTCGGGTCGCCAGCTGCCACGGCCATATCCTGACGCGCGCTGCAGTACACCATGGTGCCATCCGCCGCGAACGACAGCTCGCCTTCCGCCCACATGGTGTTGACGGGAGCGCCGAAATTGTGGACCGCTAACTCCACCCAGTTGGGTTGTTGTGCGTTGACTTGACTGCTGAGGGCTGCCGCGAGGGCGAATGCTGTAAGCATGGATTTAATCATTGTCGTATTCCTCACAAGATCTGACAGTGCAATCTTGTTAGTATTTTAGCGTTTTAACTAGGTTTTTGAATTCGCTTGCTGAACAAGCTAATGCTCAGCTGCGTGATGTCACCTGGAATGTCCACCAGTGGTCAGGGCGCTGTGCATCAAGTTCTGGTGTAGGGTTATAGGGACCACCGCCAAAGGTCTGCAATTTCTGAATCCTTGCGCGCCAGGCCTGTTCCATGCGCGAGGGGTCCTGTACTCGGTTAAGTACGATTGGATAGACCACACCATTTAGCCGCATCACCCCTGTCTCATCGGCCTCCACTTTACCGGCCCAGTATTTGCGCTCACAAACCGAGCAGCTCAGGAATAATTCGCCGGTTTCTATCGCCATGCAATTCAGGTTAATCGAATGGGGACGAATGCCAGCGTAGATCTGCAGTTGGCACAGGGGAACTTCGTTTGCGAAGGCCCAATCCGTCACCGGGCCATCTGCTGCCTTTCCAAACAGAAATCCACCCGGCGTTCGGTCACAGGGGCAAACCGACGAATAAATTAGAAAACCGATGATTCCGACTGCCAGTAGACCTGCCAGCGAACCACCGACAATCCACTTGGTTCGGGAACTCGCCTCTGCCGAGAGTGTTTCGGACATGATGACTCTCCTATTTATTATTGTTGTTTTTGTAGAAATGCCCAGAGACTACCGCATTTGTGGGTAAATCAAAATTGTTTTGCGGGGAATAGCAGCTTGAATCCACGGGTTGAATCGAGCGCGCCCTTAGCGTGATTGCCAATCAGGCGTCGCCAGCTTCTAATTCAAACAGCTGTCTGAGAATGCGACGCCACTGGATGTATTGTTCTTCCATTGTGCCACTGAGGCCATGCACCTGTTCGTTGAGTTCAAGGAGCGCAGGCGCCAGCTCCTGGTTGAAACCGGCAGCTAGTTCGCGAAATTCTTGCTGGTAGATCTTGCTCCAGCGAAATCGGTTGTAGCGCTGGGTCATGGTCAGATAGCCACTGCTGCTACTGAAAAAATCCTGGCTGATGGGTTCAGGGGCAAGGGCTCCTTCCTGCTCTTCCTGATCATAGGCATGGCGCCGCCACATGACATAGGCCTGCTGCATTTCGTCATGGAGCGCTTCGTAGTATTCGTCTACCGTGTCTATAAAGACATGGTGACGCAGCCGCATGTCTTCGACTCTCGCCAACATGGGATCGTTTGCGGCTGGCAGGCTGATGACCTGCAGCTGGCCATTGCTGTCCTGCTCCAGCATGTGACCAAAAGATTCTGGTGACAGGTCATTGGCATAGACTAGCCGCGAGACATCGCGAATGTTCTGCATCTCTGCTGCAGTAAACAGGGCTCTGACGGCCAACAGGTCGTTGCTGATCTGCTCATACAGGTCGAGGTAGGGTTCCGTGTGAGCAGCGGGATTAAACGGGTTGCCCGCGGTGAAGCGGATATTCTCGGGATAGTCAGCGAGGTAGGCAGTATCGCCATAGACCTTTTCTAGCCAGCTGCGCCCAGTGCTGTCGCGGACCTTTATTTGCAACGCAAGATCAGTGCCATTGGAAACCAGAATTGTGCCGCTAACCAGCAGATCTACTGACGGGTCCGCTAGCGGCAGCACCCGCACAGCGCCCCACTGTTGGGATTCGATCAGGGTATTGCGCAGCAGAAACGGCAGATAGCGGATTTCTTTGTCCCTCACCTCGGCAAAGACCCGGTCACCGTAAGTTTGGGTTGCAGCTGGATCTTCGATGTTGTCGAACACGACGATGCCAATATCAAGCAGTTGCACTTCAGCCGGACTCTGCGGCGCGATTAGCAGGCTGACGTCACCCACCTGCGGATACTCGACAGCCGGGGGCGGAGGCGGTGTCGCGAGCTGATTGCAACTCGTTGCCAGGATCATCAGGCTAAGCAATAGCGTACGCGCCAACATAGTTAGCGACCCCGGCCTTCACCCAGCGGCGTTACCTGGCTGCAGACGCGGCCGCGGGTTACGGTGAGCACGCAGTTTAGATTATCAGTGCCAGCATCATAGCGATTAAAGGCCTGGATCAGGTTGAAGGGAGCTGACCCTTTATGGGAAATACTGGTCACCATGCGCAGTTCTTCTCGATCCGCGGCAACGTCGAAGCGATGGCTGATCTCAAGATCGTCGGGCAGACTGGTTATGAAAACCAACTGCTGACCATCCCAACCGCAAAATTCATTGCCGTGTTCGCTGCGAAATGTCTCGCGGAGCCCATCTTCAATGCTGCAGATCAAGGGAGCCTCGCCGCGGCGTTCGATACGAACTTCATTGCGATCTTGCTCGATGTGAATCGTTGTCTGCCGGCTCACATATTCAGCGAGCCGGGCTAAATCGACAATGTTAGTGCCTCGAGGCATCAGCGAGTTGAGATTGAGATTACCGAGTGATGTGCGTGGCACACTGCGAGTCGTCACCCCGGCGCGTTGGGAGGCGGCGCGCTCCTGCCGGATCTGAAACAGGCGGTTAAGCTCGTCTTCCCAACGATCGCTGCGATTGAAATCTTTCTCCCAATCGCCAGAAAAATTCAGCCGTATGGGGCGATCCAGGTCCAACAGCGGCAGGTCGTCGGGGTCGCGGTCAGACTGCGCGCAAGCCTCGGTGGCAAAGCCCAGCAGCAGGGCTAGCGACAGCGCGCCTATGTGGCCGCTCGTAGTGAGTATGGAAGAATTTCTCATATTTTCAGGGCACTTGCCCGGGACCTGCGTAATTCCAGCCGGCAAAGTAGTATGGACAATATGACAGTAGTCGAAATATCCTGCTTTTAGCCGTATTTTTGCATTACTTTAAACCAAAATAGGCCGAATTGCCTGCTACAGCGTGGACAAGCTTCGGCCGGGCTCTTATGCTGGAATCCGACGAGTTTACAAAGAGGGAAAACACGATGACTCTTTCCAGAAAAACGGCAGCAATGATCACCCTGCTGGGTCTTATGTGGCTTCTTACTCCGGCCTCGCACGCGCAGCAGGATTTCAGCAATGTAGAAATAGTCGCACATCATGTCGCGGGCAGCGTGTATTACCTGCAGGGCGCTGGCGGGAACATCGGCCTCTCGATTGGGGAAGATGGAGTCGTCATGATCGATGATCAGTATGCGCCCCTTACTGACAAAATCCTGGCCGCCATCAGGCAACTCAATGAGGGTGAAATTCGATTCGTAATCAACACCCATGTGCATGGTGATCACACCGGCGGCAATGAGAATCTCGGGAAGCTGGGGATTCTCATTCTTGCCCGTGACGAGGTGCGGGTGCGATTGGCGGCACAGTCACCAGCAGCCGCACTGCCAGTGCTAACCTATAGTGATGCGATCACCATTCACCTGAATGGTGAAGAAGTCTACGCTTTTCCCGTGCCACCAGCCCACACCGATGGCGATACCTTTATTCATTTCGTCGATTCTGATGTGATTCATACTGGCGATGTGTTTCGCACGACGGCGTTTCCGGTAATCGATACCAACAACGGCGGCACCCTGGACGGAAGTATTCAGGCGCTCGGTCTGCTGATCGGCACAGCCGGACCGGATACGCTGATTTTGCCGGGGCATGGAGATGTTTCAAGTCGCATGGATGTCATGGGGTTTCGCGACATGATTCTCGATGTCAGGGACCAGGTTGCGCCGATGGTGGAAAGTGGTATGAGCTACGAAGAGGTTGCGGCCGCAGATCCTACTGCTGCTTACAATGATCGTTATGGCAATCCTGACCGTTTTTTGCGTGCAGTGTATGCCGAATTGGGCGGAGCACTGGATTAGAAGACAGATTATCTAATTGGTTTGGTGCAATCATCGGAGGCATTACGTCATCATAAGCAATCGCAGTAATCAACATAAACTAGGATACCTGGCACTTATTATTTGTGTATTGGCAGGTATTGAGGCAGGTGCTCAGGGGCAAGAGTCTCTACCTGAATTGGGTGAAGCTGCTGTCACTGAGTTTTGGCGCGCCGATTCGGCGGCGGCAAGAGCCGCGCTGGTAGATGAAATCTTGGCGAGCCAAACTGGTGTCGAAGAATTGGTGGCCTTGTTCCAGGCTGGGCCAGCGTACGATGCCGATGTGCCAACTGGTGAACAGCTGCGGCAGCGTATCGATGCGGAAGGCGCAGAATATCCTTACATGTTGTATGTGCCAGAAGACTATGATCCGAACCAGCCCTATCCGCTTGAATTTGTGTTGCACGGTGGTGTTGGTCGGCCCAGGGCAGATGCAGAGGAAAATTTCTGGCAGAGAAGTTATGAGAGGGTTGCTCAGCCCGGTCGCATTATCGTAATCCCATTTGCCTGGTCCGAGGCTTATTGGTGGCAGGACTCACAGTCAGAGAATATTCCTGCAATACTTAATGAGCTCAAAGCGACCTACAATGTCGATGAAAACAGGGTAACCATGACAGGTATCTCTGACGGCGGCACGGGCGCCTATTTTTTTGCCTTCAAGCAACCCACACAGTGGGCTGCCTTTCTTCCCTATATTGGTCATCCCGGTGTGCTGCGAAGCCAGCAGAGCGGAGGTGGATATCGACTCTATTTTGAAAACTTGATGAATAAACCGCTCTACATTGTGAACGGCGAGAACGACCGTTTGTACCCTGCAGCGTCATTGGACTCATTTATCCAGATATTACAGGATGTGGGTGTATCCTACACTTGGACGGTGATCGAAGAAGGTGAGCATAACACCAGCTGGTTACCTGACTACCAGGCTGTGATTGAGGAGTTTAAGGCAGACAACCCGAGAGACCCTCTGCCTGCGAATATTCAATGGGTGGCAGATCGTACGGATCGATACAACAGAAACCACTGGATAGAAATCAACGAGATGACAGAGGCGGATAGACCATCGCTGTTGCAGGTGACTCGCACTGGTAATCAATTCGAAGTGGATGCCCGGGGTGTGGACCGATTCACATTGCTGTTAAGCCCCCATGCTGTAGATTTTGACCTGCCTCTGCGAGTCGTAGTAAACGGGGAAAGCAAGTTCGACGGAATGGTTGAGCAGAGTGAAGAAACGCTGCTGGACTATGCTACCCAGGATCTGGATCGGACCATGCTGTTTACCGCTAAGCTAAATGTTAGCTTGGTCGACTAACTGTTCGTCTGATCGCTTAAAATTGTAAATCGCTGACAAATAATTCAGCGAAACAACGAGATTAATCGAGTGAAACGTAATCTTCGTCGCAGCATCGATCTGGGCCTGACCGGACTTGGTATTGGCATTATTTTCACTGCAATTTTCCTTAGTGCGTCGTTGGACGTGCAATCGCAGCTACCGCTTGTCTTGCTGGGTGTGCTGCTGATGGAAGCCGGCGTATGGGGCTTATCGTCCAAGCTGTTTCCGAATGAACGTCGTTATTCCCAACTGCGCGATGAAGGCGACAAAATGATCCAGTTGATCAGGGAATTGAATGCAGCTGCGATTGCCAAGGATACCGGTGCAGAGGACGCGAAGCGCTTCCAGGCGACTCTGGAGCGAATGCACGAATCTGTCCTGGAAATGTCCAGACTCGCCTCGAGAAAAGACGATACCTAGATTTCTGCCCGATTCACCACCAGCCCGCAATCTGTCCTAACCGTCGCTGCTGGTGCGATTTATTTATAATCGCAGTAAACTCCAAGCATGGCATACGTCGCGATAGGACAACTTCAGGTCGATGAGCTGCTCCGGCATTTTGTAGAAGAGGAATTACTTCCTCACCTTGATCTCGACCCCAATCAATTCTGGCAGCGCACAGAAGCCTTGCTGAGCGATTTTACGGTTCGAAACTCGCAGCTATTGGCAAAGCGTGATGACTTGCAGCAGCAGATTGATGCCTGGCACAAGCAAAACAGCGGTGCGCCAGATCCTGCCGCCTATCATAAATTTCTCACCTCTATTGCCTACTTGACCGATGCCGTGCCAGATTTCGAAATCGACACCTCCCATGTGGATGCGGAAATCAGTATGCAGGCCGGCCCGCAATTAGTGGTGCCCGTCAAGAATGCGCGTTTCGCCCTGAACGCCGCCAATGCCCGTTGGGGCAGCCTTTATGATGCGCTTTACGGCACCGACGCTATCCCGGAAACAGACGGAGCAGACCGCGCAGGGGCCTATAATCCGGTCCGTGGTGCCAAAGTCATCGCCTTTGCCAGGGATGTTCTGGATCAGGCCTGTCCGCTTGAAAGCGCCTCACATCGCGATGCGACGGCTTACAGTGTTGTTGGCGGCGAATTGCGGGTGGCAACTGCGTCCGGTGCTAACTCCCTGCAATATCCCGCTCAGTTCAAGGGCTTCAAGGGCTCGGCTGAGAAACCATCAGCTATCTTGCTGCAAAACAACAGGCTGCACCTGGAAATTCAAATAGACCCAGATTCAGAGATTGGCGGTACCGATGCGGCCGCCGTCAAAGACGTCTGCCTTGAGGCTGCCATTACGACGATTCAGGACTGTGAAGACTCGGTTGCAGCGGTGGATGCGGAAGACAAGGTTGAGGTCTACCGCAACTGGTTGGGGCTTATCACCGGAGAGCTACAGGAAACCTTTCAAAAAAATGGAGCGCAGCTGACTCGCAAGCTGAACCCTGACCGGCACTACCTTGACCCCCAGGGCAAGGAATTTAGTTTGCCGGGCCGGAGCCTTCTGCTGGTGCGTAATGTGGGACACTTGATGCGTAATCCAGCCATTCTGGACAGCGAGGGTGAGGAGATCTATGAGGGGTTATTAGACGCCCTCATCACCGGCGCAGTAGGCGCAATTGATGTGCTCGAGCGGAATACACTGCGGTATTCTCGCGCCGGTAGTGTTTATATCGTAAAGCCAAAAATGCATGGACCGGAAGAAGTTGAATTTTGCTGCGATGTCTTTGCTGCCGTAGAGAAACTCCTGGGCCTGGAACCGTTACGTCTGAAAGTCGGCATCATGGATGAAGAACGTCGAACCACGCTGAATCTTAAGTCATGCATCTATAGGGCAAGAGATCGGGTTGTCTTTATCAATACGGGGTTCCTTGATCGCACAGGTGATGAGATCCATACCTCAATGGAAGCTGGACCCATGGTGGCTAAGGCGAAGATGAAGTCCACGGCCTGGATTGCTGCCTATGAACAGCACAATGTAGATACCGGCCTGGCGTGTGGCTTTCAGGGTCGCAGCCAAATTGGTAAGGGCATGTGGGCGATGCCGGATCTGATGGCGGCGATGCTCGAGCAGAAAATAGGACACCCAGAGGCTGGGGCCAATACCGCCTGGGTGCCATCACCGACGGCGGCGGTATTGCATGCGCTGCACTACCACAGGGTTACTGTGGCCGACGTGCAGCAGACTCTGAAGAGCCGCGCGCCAGCCGCTCTTGCTGACATGCTTGCAATCCCGCTCATGCAGGAGCCTGGCAGCTTCAGCGCGGAAGAGATTCAGCATGAGCTAGATAACAACGCGCAGGGCATTCTGGGATACGTGGTACGTTGGGTAGATCAGGGCGTAGGATGTTCCAAGGTACCTGATATTCACAACGTAGGGCTAATGGAAGACCGGGCTACTCTGAGGATATCCTCGCAGCATATTGCTAATTGGCTTCATCATGGTTTGTGTTCAGAAGAGCAGGTGCGAGCAACCCTGCTGCGTATGGCGGCGGTGGTGGATGCGCAGAATCAACATGACCCGGCCTATGAGCCCATGGCGACCAATCCTGATCAGTCCATTGCCTTTCAGGCTGCTTGTGACCTGGTATTTGCAGGTCGTCTGCAGCCCAGCGGCTACACCGAACCGCTGCTGCATCAAGCGCGTCTAGCCAAGAAAGCGCTGCAGCGAGCGCGCTGAATTCGCTAATACACTGCTGCCGCGCTATACCCGCTGCTCTGAATTTGTCATTATTAGGGTCTCGAAGCACCAATTCAAAATAAAAAGCAATGCAAGACCATTAAAGAGGTATTCGCGATGGGAATCTTGATCCGTGTTACTGCCCTAATTCTCAGCCTGACCCTGGCTAACCAAACCCTGGCTCAGCAAGGCAACGCCCGCGGTCGCATTGGCGAGAGCCCCTATAACGTCGTCTCAGGCTGGGCTGAACCCTTCCAGGAGCCTGGTTTCGCCTTTGGTGGTAACTCTGGCGTGTGGGCTGAGTCTGAAGACCGCATAATCATTGCCCAACGTGGCGAGACCGTCATGCCCTATCCGGTACCCGAGGAATTTCCCGGCTATGCAGGCTATGTGGGTATTAACGTGCTGCGGGAAACCAATCGTCGGACCTGGCAAAATTGCCTGTACGTGGTTAATGGTGATGGCGAAGTCTTAGAAGTCTGGGATCACCTGGACTATCTCTGCGAGGGCTCAGATGGCCCTGGTCCGCACCGCATCCGTATTAGCCCGTATGATCCCGAGAGCCGAATCTGGCTGGTGAATGAAACCTTCCATCAGATCTATGTGATTGCCAACGATGGCAGCGAGGTACTTGCGACCTACGGTGAGAAACTGGTGCCTGGCAACGACGAAAACCACTACGGCCGACCCCAGGACGTAGCGTTTATGCCTGATGGTCGCATCCTGGTTGCCGATGGCCTCGACAATCACCGCGTGATTATTTATGACAATGACATGAATTACCTGGGCGAGTTTGGTGGAGAGGGTGATGGACCTGGTCAGTTCAATACGCTCCATGCGGTTGCTGTTGGCCCTGAGGGTCGGGTATTCGTGCTTGATCGCATGGGCAACGAGGTGAACCTGTTCCGTGCAACTGACGATCCAGCGGTATTCGAATTCGAACGCTCTATTGGCTCGCCGTTGACTCTGCCCCTGGACATCATCGTCAACGAAAACGATTTCTGGATTACTGACCTCGGTCCACTCAGATTTCTGAATTTTGATTTCGAAGGCAATCTCAAATACACCTGGCTGGTGCCACTCGAATTGCCCGACGGCTATATCGAGGTGCACACTTTTAGTGTTGACCCCGCAGGTAATTTGATTGGCGGCGACAACCAGTATGGTCGTTCACAAAAATTTGTCCCCAAGCCGGGCGCTGATTCTGAACTGCTGATTGAGCCCCCCTGGTACCAGCGCTAGCGGTGTTTGCCGGCGACAAAGCAATGAAACCAGCTACTGTGTGGCGAACCATAGGCATAGCACTGGCGGCACTACTTGCCGCCAGCGTGTCTGCTCAATCTGATACCGTGCGACTCAATAAACTCATCGACCTGATCGAGCAAGATGAGCCCGCTTTCGGCCTGTTGTCCTTTGACTATTCCCTAACAAACGCGCGCGCCATGGCCAACTCGGGCCTGGATTTCATCCTTATCGATATGGAGCATGCGCCGTTCGATGTGGAAAGACTGCGTGCATTCCTGCTGGGCATGACCAACAAGCGCAGCATCCTTGAGAAAGGCAATCTCCAGCCTGATGTGGTGCCCTTCGTACGTATTCCCGCCGCCGGAGGAGCTGATGAGATAATCGCCCAGGCTAAGCAAGTGCTGGATGTGGGGACTTACGGCATCATGTTTCCCGCCATCCAGAATCGCGAGCAGGCTGAGCTGGCGGTGCGGGCAACCCGCTATCCCCAGATCAATGGCGTCGATGACTATGAGCCCCAGGGCTTGCGAGGTCGCAACCCATCCAATGCGGTATGGTACTGGGGTGTGCGGGATTACCATGCCCGCGCCGATGTGTGGCCGCTTGATCCTCAGGGTGAACTGCTGGCCATCATGTTTGTCGAGTCACCAGAGGCCGTCGCCAATATCGAAGAGATCATCAGCGTGCCTGGTGTGGGCGGGATTTTTATCGGGCCTTCTGATCTGAGCACTTCAATGGGGTATACCAGCCCGGCGGCACCCGAGGTAGAGGCGGCGATTCAAGAGGTTTTAGCGGCTTGCCTAGAACATGATGTGCCCTGCGCAATAACTACAAACGCCCGCACTGTGCAGCAGCGCATCGAACAAGGCTTTCGTTTTGTCACTGTGGGAGTGGATAGCGGTTTGTCGGCGGGGGCCAGCAGCGCGCTGCGGCTGGGCAGGGAAGCGGCGGGCCAAAACTAGTTCGATTGCTCTCCGAAGCCAATAAGCTGGCGTCCTAACTCCCCCAGGAATGGCACACCTAACTCCTCATACTCGTACTCGTTGTCATTGAATGTCTGGTTAGCGTTGACGTGAATGCTGGCGGTGATAATGAATTCTCGACCGGATTCCTTGTTCAGGATGTAGGCTGTGTCCGTTAGGTAGCCGTATGCCCACCCCGACTTATTGTGAATCTCGAGACGCTCAGGGGCGCGACCCTCAAGATCACCGAGTACGAGAAATTTCGCATAGCCATCAGGAAATTCCGCCTCCTCATAGCCCACTTCTCTCGGCAGCGTTTGCATGGCGCTGATGACAAACTGTCGGTGTGCAGGGGTCAGGTGAAACCGCTGTTCTGCTGTAAAGTTTTCAGGAAACATCAGGCGCTTCATTACTCCATGCAAACTACGTAATGGCAGGTAGTTCTTTTCGCTGAAGTCGAAGGGTGCATTAATCTTTTCGCCATTCTCGATGTAGGCAACTCCCTTGTTGAGATCGCTCAGCGACACTGACTCGATAGGAGAGTTTTCAATGGGTCCGATCAGAACGGGATCAGCACTTGTGCCAGAGAATCGCATTACTCGCGTGGTCAAAACATCCGAATCTGGTATAGAGAGACGATGAGAGATTCTGGCCGGCAGACCCTTGACGCTGAGGCGTTGATTGATCTCGTCTTTACCCAGGAACTCGAATAATCGGTTGTAGGCCTGGTTGTCGCTGACTACAAACAGCTCGATCAGCTCGTTGGTAAAGCTGCTGCCGTTTGGCTCCCCCATCACCGTAAAGCGCGTGTAGCGATCGATGCGATCGTCTTCCTGCAGCTTCTCCAGCGCCAATAGCGCCACCGGAAGCTTCACGGTGCTGGCGGGATAGTGATAGCGCGCGTCCTTCATCCCGAATTCATCATCTTGAAACACAATACTGCCATCCTGCATACGCATTACTTCGGTAAACAGAATTTGCACTTCATGCTGCGCCAGGTTTGCCATCACCTTACTTACTGCAGGTGTGCCTGAAGACAGGGCCTTTTCAATAGGTCCCGATTCGGCGCAGGCACCCAGGAGCAGGGTGAGCAACAAGCCTGCGAACCGGAGTCTTTTTATTTTCACTGGATGCAATTGCTCCGCAAATATTAATGATATTAGAAAGTTTGCTGCACCCCAGCTATCGAGCAGGACAGACTAGCAGTTGGCTTGCTAGTATGGTGCAGCCATGATCGAGTTGCAAAATGTTCGCAAGTCCTTTGACGGTGGCAAGTCCAATGCCGTTGCCGACACTTCATTTACCGTGGAGCGGGGGGAGTTATTGGGTCTCATCGGCGAGTCTGGCTGCGGGAAGACCACTACTCTCAGGATGATCAATCGGCTTGAAGAGCCCAGTCATGGCTCTATCCTCGTCAATGGCGAAAATGTTTTGCAACTGAACCCGGAGACGCTGCGCCGCAATATCGGCTATGTGTTTCAGGGCATAGGTCTGTTTCCCCATTACACGGTCGCTGAAAATGTGGCGGCGGTTCCCAGGTTACTTAACTATTCGGATGCGCGAGTGCAGGCGCGCACTGAGGCAACCCTGGCCATGGTGGGGTTATCCGCTGAGGAATACGCGCAGCGTCTGCCGGCTCAACTCTCAGGGGGGCAGCAGCAACGCGTGGGCGTGGCTCGCGCTTTGGCGGCCGAACCTGATGTTGTGTTGATGGACGAACCTTTCGGCGCACTGGATCCTATTACGCGTGCTGAGTTACAGGAAGAATTCAAGCGAATTCAGGCAGATCTTCAGCTTACGGTCATTATGGTGACTCACGATATGACTGAAGCGCTACTCATGGCGGACCGTATCGCAGTGATGAAACAGGGTGAAGTGCTACAAATAGGAACGCCTACAGAATTGTTGAATTCGCCCGCTCATCCTTACGTGAGTGAGTTGGTGGAGATGCCTCGACTCAGGGCCGACCGTCTTGAGCAGCTATTGCGTGGTGGGAGCGGACCAGGACAGCGCGATGAATGAAAACTTGATCGAGCAGCTTTCTCTGTTACCAGCGTATTTTCAGGGACACCTGACCCTTACTTTGATCGCATTAATCCTGGGGATTCTCATCAGCATTCCGCTTGGGATCTGGGCAGCGCAGTCCAGCCTGGTGAAGCGACCGTTGCTGACAACGGTAAGCATCATTCAGACATTTCCCAGTGTGGCTATCCTGGCGCTGGTGGTCGCCATGTTGGGTGGGCGAATCGGCCTTTTGCCAGCCATCATCGCGCTGGTGCTTTACAGCATGTTGCCCATCGTAAGGAACACGGTCACCGGTCTGGAAACCGTTGCCGACGACGTGGTGGAGGCTGCCCGCGGCATTGGTATGTCCTCTCGCCAGATTCTGACTCAGATCCGCATCCCGCTGGCTCTGCCGGTGATTATAGCCGGTATCCGTACTGCCGCCGTCTGGACAGTAGGACTGGCGACACTGTCAACGCTCGTGGGTGCCACCAGTTTTGGTAACTATATTTTCACCGGGCTGCAAACAAGGAACCTGGTGGCAGTAACTGTGGGCAGCGTAGCTGCAGCGCTGATGGCGGTTGTTCTCGATAATATCATTGGTGGTATTCAATGGCTGGTGGAGAATCGCACGGAGATTGCAGACACGGCACGCTACAAGCGCAATCGAACTGCTGTCGTGTCTGCGCTCGCTGTCACCGGTATTTTTTCAGCTTACAGTCTGCTGCCTGAGCCTGAAGTTGACTATGTGGTGGGAGGTAAGGGTTTCACCGAACAATACATCATTGCTGGCGTCGTAGAGGCAGCGCTGCAGGATGCGGGGTTCAACATGGAGCAGCGCTTGGGCATGGGCACAGAGGTGGTATTTCAGGCCACGGCAAACAACACGGTTGATGTCTATCTTGAATATTCAGGCACGGTTTGGGCGAATCGGATGAGCCGTGAAGACAATCCAGGTAGGGAAGCAGTGATGCTGTCAGTAAGCCAATTCATCAGCGATGAATACGGGATGCAAAACCTGGCACGGCTCGGTTTTCAGAATTTGTATGCACTAGCCATGCGCCGGGATCGTGCCGAGGCGATGGGAATATCTTCCATCAACGATCTGCTGCCTGTGGCCGAGGGTCTGATAGCGGCTGGTGACCTCGAATTCTTCGGGCGTCCGGAGTGGGTCAGACTGCGGGAAACCTACGGCATCGACTTCGACGAGAAGCTCACTTTTGATACCTCGCTGATGTATACCGCGGTTGCAGAGGGGCAGGTGGATGTTATCTCAGCCTACACAACCGATGGTCGAGTGGCAGAGTTTGACCTTCTGCTGCTTGAGGATCCTCTCAATGCCTTACCGCCCTATGATGGTTTCCTGGCGGTATCCGCGGAAGCCATGAATGATCCGCTGTTTGTAGAAACCCTCTCTGCTCTTGAGAACAAAATCACCAGTGACGTAATGCGCGAGGCGAATCGCCTGGTGGATGTTGAGGGAAAGTCGTTGACTGAGGCCGTGGCCTATATTCGCGATGTTATTTCCAGTCTGTAGCCACAATCCTTTTGCTCAGGTTAGAAACGACCAATAGACCTTAGACGGAAGACCGGCAGGCAACAGGATCTGCTACTGAATCGTGAAGGATATGCCGTTGCTGGAATAGACAAAGACATCGGTGCCCGGAATAGCATAGGCGAAAAAGACAGTGATGTTGGCGCTGCTTACGCCGAAGTTGGCAGGGACGAATTCACTAAATGCAACTAACTCTTCACTGAAATTAAGCGCGCGCGGATTGATATTGCCCTTCAGGCTGGCTATGTCTCCATTCCAGGTCTGATAAGCGCCTGCTGCGTCGCGATAGAACAAGCCCGTTCCCTCGACTGAAATCACCACATACGTAATACCGGTAAGCGACTGGTGTTCGCTGGGTATGAACAGGTTGGCACGAACATCGATGCTGTCTGTGCTACTGAAACTGCTAACTGGCGTATTGAGATCACTGCTGCGGCTGGCAGCACCGTAGAGTATAAGGTTGGAACTGCCACTGCCCAGCTTGGTAATAGGCAGTATCTTGGGCTCACGGCGCTTGCTGATCTGCACTCTGGTTTGGTTGATGGTGAATACGGCATCGGCACTTTGTTCACTGTCGGAACGGGCCACACCGCAGGTAAGGCCCTTACAGTTGCTGGAATTTGGATTAGAGAACAGAGTCAGTTCTTCTGAGCCAGGATAATCTTTCGGGTTTGCCATGATGGTGGCAAATGCGCCATCCACACCGTGACCGAAGGACCATTCATAGGTGCCACGCGCGCCCTGCTCGCGCCGGGAGTGGGCCAGGCCATGATTGTGGCCCAGTTCATGGGCGAGGGTCAGGTCATCGCAGCCTGAACCGCCCCCTGCTGGAAATCCTGGATTATAGATAGAAGAAAACAGGCCATTGCCTGAAACCACGGGGTGAAACACTTCGCCTGCAAAGCGCACTCCCGGCAGCGTGCCCAGGCCACAGGCACCACTACCCGGAAACAGGCCGTCTACGAAGACCACGATGTCGGCACCCACTTTATCCCTGACGGCATCCAGCTCAGAAAAAGGGCCAGTTCCATCGCGCATTGCATTCATCACAGTACTGAGATTGCCTTGCGGGTCGTAGTCGACAAACCCGTAAAAAACGGGTCGGAATCTGACCAGTGCTCCGCTGTCGGCATAGTAACCATTGGTAATTTCGATGAGCTGATTAATCTGGGTTTCCGGCATAACACTGCCAATCGCATCCAGGAAGCGCGGTGAGTAATAGAACATCAGATCAGTCTCCAGAATCTGATCAGAGCCTATGGTTGATGCACTGCTGTTAGCATTGGTTCCTAGAAGACCTTCGTTAAAATCACTTATGCCGTCATTGTCAGAATCAGTCAGTGTGTCCTGTAGAACGTTTATGAATGAATCGCTGCGAACGTTTTCCCCAAACAAATCTCCGACGAAAACGCCATTGGAGATCTGAGGATAAGCTGCACTGGTTATTTGCACCGTATATTCAATATTAGTGGTTGCAGCAGGAGCCAGACTGCTAATCGTGCAGTTGAGCGTCTTCTGCACTCCAGATGAGCCGACGGTGCAGCCGGATGGACTGCTAACGAAGTTGGTTTTGTCGAGGACAAAAAAACCGTCACCGCCTCGTTGGTCAATGAATTCGAGGTGTTATTGGTGATCGCAATCGAGTTGGTCACTTGCTCGCCGATTACCGCATATTCCTTGGACAGCGTTTGGGTAATCGCGACATCGTTACTGCTCAGGGCGATAACTGCCTGGGGCTCCGCGTAAACCTTGGCGGGAGATGGGATGAAGCCACCGCCATCAATTACTTTTTGCTGCGGCTCTCCTACTGTAGTGGTGATCCATCCGATATAGCGATCGTTTTTAGCTTCCAGCTGCGCCACGATGCGGTATTTGATCCCTTCAACATTCGCCGTGGCCAATAGCTCATTGCCACTTCGCGTTAGCACCAGGGTGTCGTTAGTATCAAATCCGTTTCGGGCGCGCCAGGAGATATCTCCATTGAGGAAACTATTGATACTCACCAGCGTGAGTTCGGTCTGGTTACCAGGGCTGGTTTCGATTGAGAGTTTGTCATCAACATCAAAATCATTGAGCGCTAATCGCCCGATGCTGATGCCGCGCTGATAAGAAACGCGCGTGACCAGAAGCTCCGCCGGGATGGCAGCCAGCTCAGCGGAAGTGAGGTCCTGCCATAATGAAGTGGGAGACTGGGCACTGGCGATGCCAGTGCAGGCCAGACTGAGTATGCCGACCAGCGCGATTAGTCTGTGCTTTGTATACCAGTACCGATTCAATGATGTGCTCCTGATTCTTATCGTTGACGTGCCAGCGCCTGGCTATCCTGTTCCAGGCACAAACTTATCCCACGTACACAGTCAGCACATCACAGGTCGCACCATGCAGAAGGTTTATCGCGGTTGAGCCCAGCATCAGCTTCCAGCCGGAATGACCATGGCTGCCGATAACTATCGCGTCCGCCTCATAGGTAGCCTGTAGCTCACAAATCTTGCTCGCCGGTTCACCTAACATCACGCGGCGCTCAGTTATCCCAATCTTGTCGCCTAACTCGTTCGACATCTCTTTTGTCTTTTCGAGGATTTTGTCCTGCAGATCATCCGGGTTGGTTGCATAGGACTCCATGCCCTAGATCTTGGGTATAGGCTCCACCACATGGGCGAGCACAACTTTGGAATGATCGTTGCCTACCAATTCCAGTGCCCTGTCGATGACGCGCTGTGAAGACTCTGAAAAATCGACCGCAATTATGACTTTGCTATACATGGTCACTCTCCCACCCTGACTGTCCAATGTCAGGCTAAGGTAAAGCTATTTCACCCCGACTGGAAAAGCAATGCTGGCAACATGGCCCGATATTGTTAAAGCCTGTGGTCTTGTTCCCGGTCAAACTCACCAGGCTGCTTCAGTAGTTATTGCTGACACTATCAGTGCTGACGGCAGGCTTGCAGTGGTGGACTTCCCAGTTCTTTCTCGCAACTCGCGAATTAAACAGGATTGGATCTCAAGGGTTTGCCTAAGCGATGGCAAGACATGGGCGATAACACTGCAGGTTTATCAAACCCTGCTGCAAAAACGCTTAGGGAGGTCTTTGTGGTATAGCTTCTTCAGAGAAACTGAGAAGAGGTGTAATTCAGTCGGCGAACCCATGGGGGTTCGCCGACTGTTTACAATTGGCGCGGACTATTTGTAAATCGCAGCTCTGGCCGCAGCGTGTACCTGCAGCGAATACAGAATGTCATCATTCTGAATCATGCCGATGAAGGCGATGTTTTCAACAGGGTCGATCCAGAACCAGGAGCCTGCGATGCCCCACCACCAGTGGGTGCCCTCCGAAGCGCCCTGGTAGGCATCAGAATTTTCCACGATAGCGAAATCCAGGCCAAACACATTGCCTGGATAGAGCTGTCCGATATTGGCTACGGCGTCCGGTAACTGATTGCTGCGCATCAGCTCGATCGCTTCTTCTGACAGGATGCGTACCCCATTCAGTTCGCCTTTGTTTAGATGCATCTGCACGAACTGCATGTAATCCGCCACGGTCGAGGTCAGACCACCCCCACCAGACTCAAACCGGGGTGCACTCTTGAAATCGAATGCAGCAATGCCGCCGCGGTCGTCGGTGCGGCGCAGAGTACCGTCTCTGTTGGGCGCATATTGCCGCGACAAGCGGCTATGGTTTGCAGGCTGCACATAAAAGCCGGTATCTACCATGCTCATTGGCTCAAACAGGCGGGTCTGCAAGAATTCGCCGAAGCTCATGCCAGACAAGCGCTCTACCAAGTACCCCTGAACGTCAACAGAAATACTGTAAACCCACTGGGTACCGGGCTGATAAGTCAGCGGAATATCTTTCAATGCGGGTATGGACTCGGCGAGGCTGGCACCCGTCAGGTTCATAATGCCGGCCTCAGCATACGCGATGGGCACAGGACCTTGCGAAAGGGGTGGCGTGTAAGCCAGGCCGCCAGTATGGCTCATCAATTCACGCACAGTCATGGGGTGATCAGCCGGTTCGGTTACCCAGTTGCCGTCTTCGTCCTGTTCTACCATGACCTGCATGCCAGCCAATTCGGGCAGGTGTTTCTCAACCGGGTCATCCAGCTGAAATTTGCCTTCGTCCCATAACATCATCAGGGCAGTGCCGGTGATGGGCTTGGTCATGGAAAAGATACGGAAGATCGTGCCGGTGCTCATGGGCACCTGGTCTTCCACGTTCTGGTAGCCCAGCGCCTCATTCATCAGGACTTCACCGTTCTGGGCAACCATGACCACGGCACCCGAGAGCTTGCCGGCATCAATGCGCGTCTGCAGATCTGCGGTGACCGCATCCAGGTTGGACTGCTCTATATCCGCGTAGCTTGTAAGGCTAATGGCAAACAGGCCAGCGGCTGCCAGCAGGTTCAGGCTATGACGTAGGACTCTTAGACTCATAATTTCCCCTTCGTGAGTTGAAGAATGCAAAAGAGGGCGTATTAGAGCAGAAAACCCGGCTGCAATGAAACCGAACCGGGTTGTGCAGGGGACTGTCGGACTGGATTAAAAGATAGAAGGCATTCAGGCGATGCCGGCGCCACGAACCCCAACGTAGACCGAATAAAGTGACTGACTTGCCGTCATGAATAGCCGATTGCGCTTGGCACCGCCAAAACAGATATTGGCACATACTTCCGGCAAGCGAATCACGCCTATCGTATCCCCATCCTGAGCAATGATTTGTACGCCGGGACGCGCGCCCGCCCAGACGTTGCCGTCCACGTCGCAGCGGATGCCGTCAGCTGAGGTGCGATTGCCATTCACGGGATTGACTAATTCTGCAAATACACGCCCATTGCGAAGGCGGGCACCATCGACATCCCACACTTTGATATCGCGACCTGCACCGGTATTGGCTACATACAGCAGTGAGTAATCGGGGGAGAAGCACAAACCGTTAGGCGCATCGATGTCATCGGTCACCCGACTAATTCTGCCGTTGTCAGCGTCGACGCGATAGACAGACAGCGGCAACTCCTGTTCGGCGCGATTGCCCTCATAGTCTCCGCGTATGCCATAGGGTGGATCAGTAAACCAGATACTGCCATCCGGGTGGACTACGACATCGTTAGGAGAGTTCAGCGGGGTGCCTTCAAAGTTGTCGGCGATGACCGTTACCGAGCCATCATATTCATAGCGCACGACGCGGCGATTGCCGTGCTCACAGGACAATTGTCGACCCTGGTAATCGAATGTATTGCCGTTGCTGTTGCCAGCGGGTTCGCGAAAAACCGTGACGCGATTGTCATCTTCAATCCAGCGCAACTGTATATTGTTCGGAATATCACTCCACACCAGGTAACGACCAACGCCATTCCAGGCTGGCCCCTCTGCCCAAAAAGTGCCGACATGATGACGTTGAATCGGAGTGTTAAACAGGATGTAACGCTGAAAGCGTTGGTCGAGGGCAATCAGGTCCGGGTCAGGATAACGCAGTGGCGTGTTGCCGGACCAATCTCGCGGTGCGGCGTTTTCCAGGTCTTGGGCCTCGGAATTTGTTGCGATTGATAGTCCGGCTAACGCGGTTAAGGAGTGGCTAAGAAATTCGCGGCGCTGCATGATAATCCCCGGTTCTTGTTTTCGTTAGAGGGGAAGTCTCTAGTTGCTACCACCAGATTCCGTATCTGGGCCGCAACTAAACCGTGCCAGCTTAATCGAGTCTTATGCATCGAGCGTCAAACAATACGGCAGGATAATCAGACTGGAGCTCAAGCATGACCGGCTACTGCTTCATTTCAATTCATGCTAATGCAAGCATCAAGACTTGTCGAGATGTGTCCGCAGCTTAAAAAATGGCTTGATAGATGAAGGTGAGAGTAGTGTCTAGATAGTTCATGAAAAGTTAAAATCCCAGCATGAGCTGGTACCTGATTCTCAAACACGCACACCTTACGTTCGCCGTTATCTCTTTATTAGGGTTTTTCTTGCGCGGTTACTGGATGGTGATGGAGTCAGCATTGCTCCAGACCACGGCCGCGAAAATTCTTCCTCATCTCAACGACACATTGTTATTGGGTAGCGCCATCGCGCTAGTGGTAATGACCCGCCAATATCCCATAGTGGTGGGATGGGTAACGCTGAAAATTCTACTGCTGATTCTGTATATTGTTTTCGGCACCTTTGCGCTGAAACGCGGACGCACCAAGGCGCAGCGCATCAAGTTCCTGATGGCATCGGTGGTGGTTGTGGCAGGAATATTCCTGGTGGCGGTGACTAAGCCGGGCTGGTAACGGTTGGTTAAATGATAGCCGGGCGCTAATTGCCAACAACGCGTGAATTAATCGCAGCATTTCTGTCGCTATCCGCGGCATCAAGAAAAGGGCCATCGACACAGAGTCGGCGACCATCTGGTGCATCGCAGGCACCACAGATGCCGACTCCGCATTTGGTCCAGTAGTCGATGGCATTGAAAATGCGTTCGGGACTGCAGTATTTGCGTTCCACCACTTCAGCAGCTCTGACCATAGGGGCAGGGCCACAGTTGTAAAACACCAGGCTCTCTCTTTCTTCCGGCGACAGTGCTTCGAGTCGCTGCTCCAGTAATTCCGTGATGACGCCATGGTGTCCACGGCTGCCGTCATCAGTGGCGATGTGCAAGTCGCTGACTTTTGCACTTTCGTCCACGAAGTAGAGTCGTTCGGCGCTGCGGGCGCCGAAAAAGATTTCGGTATTGCCGAAATCGCGCGCGAGCTGATAAACAGCAGCGAGGCCTGTGCCGCCGGCTACGGCCATGATCCGAGCGCCAGGCTCGGGGCTTACAGCATTGCCGTGGGGTCCCCTGACGTAGGCTTCAGTGCCTGGCTCCAAGGACATTAACTCCTCGGTGAACTCACCGAGGTTGATCACCGCCAGTTGAAACGGATCATCGGTCAGTGCCGAGAAGGGTTTTTCACCGAGGCCAGGAATCCACAGAAAAATGAACTGGCCCGCTTGGATATCGATTTTCCGATCGAAGGTGAGAATACATATGTCATCTGTTATACGTTCATTGGATACCAGGGTGACAGGTCGAAAGTTCATATCTATGTCATAGCGCACCAGGGCTTCGGCCTGCTCGGATTTGGCTGACAGATCCTGCACCATTGCCTGAAAGTATTCGGCAATCTCATTGGTAGTCATGCCGATCAGCGCGGAACCAATACCAATGATGTCGGCCCCGGCAGCAAATGCCTCGCCTACGTCGGTTGCGCTGCTAATGCCGCCACAAGCGATGATGGGGCGATCCACGGCGGCCTTGATTTCTCGCACGCATTCCAGCGCGCGAGGCAGGACAGCCTTGCCTGAGACACCGCCTTTGCCGTTGGTCAGGATGGGGTGACCATGACTCTCGTAACATTCCGGGCCCATGGTATTAATGGCGCAGAGCGCATCTGCACCGCCGGCTGCCGCTGCAGCGGCTATCTCGCCGATATTCGACACGTTCGGGGTAAGCTTGGCGACGACCGGGATAGCTACGGCTGCCTTAACGGCACTCACTATTTCCCGCACCAGTTCCGGGTCCTGGCCCATGGCCATGCCGTAGCCCTTGGCGTGAGGACACGACAGGTTGAGCTCCAGCCCATCGCCATGGGGCGCAAGTTTTCGCGCTACCTCTACATATTCCTCTACGCTGCCACCGAAGATAGAAATCAGCAGAAACTTGTCGACGGGGATATTGAGTTCACCCAGTAACTCAGCCGAGCGGTCGGCGCCGGGATTGGTCAGGCCCACCGCATTGGTGAAGCTGCCGGGTTCGTATTGGGTGAGGACAGGTTCGCGGTATCCCAGTCTTGGCTCTGGCCCAATGCTCTTGGTAGTGAGCACGCCGACTTCGGGTATCAGATCGAAAAAGCGCTGAATGATATTGGCGGAACAGGTCACGATGCCTGAGGGGATGGTAAAAGGGCCAGAGACGGTTTTACCTAGAAACTCGGTTTTCAAAAGTGCTTTCAACTCGATGGGTTATTGGTTCAGGCTATCAGGCCTGCGCAGAATCGATAGGTATTATATCAACTGCACCGACTCTCGGCACTGATCAGCGCTGAATTAGTCCAGGGCTTAACCCGGATCGGCTGATATCATGAGCGGGAAATCAGGCGCAGAGTAAGTTGTTGCCTGGCTAGACCAGTTCTTTCAGTGCAGGCTTGGTGACTTTACCCATGGCGTTCCTGGGCAGCGCATCAACAAGTTTGATGTGCTTGGGGATCTTGTAAGATGACATTCTTCCCTCACACCATGTCTTGAGGTCTTCATACTCCAGGCTGGCCCCCGGTTTGAGGCCGATGAATGCAGTCACCGATTCACCCCAGGTGTCATCCGGAACCCCAATCACCGCCACTTCGGCAATGTCGTCGTGGGTCAGCAGCACACCCTCGATCTCAAGAGCGGACAGCTTGTAGCCACCGGATTTGATGATATCTACCGAGGAGCGACCCATGATGCGGTAAAAACCATCTTCCCACACTGCCACATCGCCGGTGCAGAACCAGCCGTCTTTAAAAGACTCAGCAGTGGCCTTGGGATTGTCCCAATACTCAAGGAATACATTTTCGCCCTTGATGCGAATCTCGCCGGCGAGCGCTTCCTCCGTAATAGGAGAGTCGTACTCATCAAACAGCTGAACCTCAACACCCGGCAGCGCCTGGCCTACGCAGCCTGCGCGCCTTTCTCCGTTATAGGGATTGGATATGCCCATGCCAATTTCGGTCATGCCATAGCGTTCTAACAGTACCTGCCCAGTGAGCTCTTGCCATTGCTTAAACAGTTTGACCGGGCAGGCCGCAGAGCCGGAAATATTCAGTCGCATTTCGGCAAAGCCATCGCAGATGGCACGCACCGTTGCCGGATCGATACTGTCAAAGTACTGAATGAGTTTAACGTAGATCGTAGGCACCGCCATAAATACATTATAAGTGCCAGATGTCACTTGTTCTGTAATTTTAGGGATATCGAATTTCGAAAACAAATGCACGGTGGCCCCGGCCCACAGACCGCAGCTGAGAATATTGATGATGCCGTGAATATGATGCAGCGGTAAAAACAGTGGAATGACGTCATTCTCGCTCCACTCCCAGGCGTCTATCAATGTAGTAATTTGTGCCTTTATGGTCTTGTGAGTGCTGACAACACCCTTGGGTTTGTTGGTGGTGCCGCTGGTAAAAAGCATCATGGCACGCCGGGTCTCATCAATCTTAGGCAATGCCCCGACACTATCGGCTAACACATGATCGACGCTGACAAGTTCGATGTTGAGCGAAGCGCATAGCTCGCTAAGCGCTTCGTGATACTCAGAATTCGCTATCATGCGCGTGACGCTAGCGCAGCTCAGGTAATGATCGAGCTCAGCCACAGCGGATGCCACATTCAACGGCACTGCTATGCCACCTGCTCTCCAGACGCCATGCAAGACTGTCACATAATCCAGTGACGCCGGGATGAAGAAAGCGATTCGCTCCTCTTCGAGATCCTGCTTGCCCGCGAGCAGTCCGCTGGCAAAGCGGTCGATGCGCTCGATTACGGTACTGTAACTGTAACTCTGGTCACCTTCGACCAGGGCAATCTTGTCGTTGTCATTGCTTAGCTGAGGAAAAGTATTAACTGCCATGTGAAGTTCGCTTTGATCAAATGTTTTTAGAAGATGCCACTAACGAGGAAGTACAGTATTGAAGGCCCTAGCAGGCAGCCAACCCCGGTGTAAAAAGTCGCGGTCATGGCACCGTAGGGAACCAGTTTGGGGTCAGTAGCAGCGAGGCCTGCCGCGACGCCACTGGTAGTCCCCATCAGGCCGCCAAAAACCATGGCGGACTGGGGATTATCCAAGCCAATGTAGCGTGCCACCAGGGGGGTGCCTATCATCACCAGTATCGATTTCACCAAACCTGCGGCCACGCTCAGGGTAATCACGGCATCAGTCGCGCCTATCGCCTCACCGGTTACCGGGCCAACGATGTAGGTGACTGCGCCAGCGCCGATGGTGGTAATTGCTGCGGCATCCGTGTAACCAAACATCACGGCGATTGCTGCACCCACGACAAATGACACGATTACGCCGGCAAAGATGGAGATGACGCCTGCCAGGCCAGCCTTCTTGAGTTCGCTCAAGTGGACGCCAAAAGCCGCCGCCACGATGGCGAAGTCGCGCATCATACCGCCACCCATTAAGCCAATGCCGCTGAACAGGGCTACATCAGCAACTCCAGTATTGCCGCCCGTTGCTACCCCGCCAAAGTAGGCTGCGACCAGACCCAGCGCTATCGCAATTGCGGAGCCATGGATGCGCCCATTGGTGAGTTTGTCAGCGAGAAAATAAGAAATCCAAATCGTCACACCGATCACTGCGAAGGCGACGACGAGGCTGTTGCGCAGGAAAACCGTTTCGATAATGTCCATTAGCTGGCCTCCTCCGAGTCGAAGGATGGCGTTTTCGGATTACCCAGTTTGCTCAAGATAGGCACTAGCGCAAAGCTTACAACCACAGCGGCGACACCTGCCACTAATGCCAGCACCCCGCCGTCAACCGCTGCGGCAACATTCTGACGTGCCGCCATGGCAACCACTATGGGGATATACATGGCGCTCCAGAATTTTATGCCGTCCCCCGCAGCACCCTGTGTCAACGCCTTTAGTGCATCAGAATTGCTGGCAAACACCAAAAACAGCATGGCAATACCCACCCCGCCAACATTGGCATCCACACCCAGCAGTACACCGAGGGCCTCGCCAATTAGCATACCGAGAATCAGACAAATAGATAGAAGAGCAACACCGAAGACAATCATTATTGTTATTCCTTGTTGGGTGGAACCGCTCTGGGTAAAACCAGACTCTGCAAATTCTGTTTCAGCACCTGCAGCAGATTAGCCGATGATATGATGTCACGCCCTGCTTAGGCAATTTGCGACGGCAGCGGCTTCCCAGAATTTCAAGTCCTTGAATCTGATGTTCTTTTTCAGCCTGACAATCAGGCGAAAATCACAAACAGCATACCAAACAAGAACATGCCGGCCGCGAGCGCGATGGTATAGAGAATACTGGTAATGGAAAAAGCCAGGGTTGCAGTAAACCAGCCAAGCTGAAAGTAGCGCTTCAAACTGAGAAACAGGTACACAAAGATCCAAAGGGCAGAGATCGCCGAAAGCCATTCCGCCACAACGCCGATGTAGGCCAGGGTCACGTTCTCAAAAATGCCTAGTACCATAGTGATAAAAATCATCAGTAGCAAAAAGGCATGATTGTGTACAGTAAGCACTAAATGCTCTACATAATATCGTCGGCAAAGGACCAGAATGATTTGTTGAAGCAGGGCCAGGATCGGCATCATAAAAAGCATAAAGAAGGTGACATATTCCAGCGACTCGACGATAAAGTCTCGGGGGTCAGAGGTTAGTTCTTCAAGGTTAGACCTGACCTGTGCAGTCAAGAGTAACTGCAGGTTGTAATTACCCTGTTCGTCCAGGAATGGCAGGGTCACGGAACTCGTGAATTCGAGCACGTCAGCAAAATCTTCGTCTATCTCAGAGACTTCAGTAAATTCTGCAGCAGGCCCCTCTGCCTCGCCCGGGGCTGGTGCTTCCTGCGTCGCTACCGCCTCTCCCATAGTGTCCTGCAATGATCGCAGGGTGCTCACTACCGAAACAATCAGGAAAAACCCGATGCTAATAATTAGGAAGAGTCGCAGGGGTGGGGTATAGGACACGCGCCTGCCTACGAAGTACTCGCGGGTGAGAAATCCCGGCCGTGTCAGCAGTCGGAGAGTGGTTTTATAGGCGCGACCATCGAGCTCAAATACTACCCGCAGCACCTCCTGAAGGAAAAAGATGAAGGGCCTGAGCACTTCTTTATCCTGCTGCCCGCAAAGGGCGCAGTAGCTGCCCTGCATGGACTGGCCACAATTGCGGCAACTTCGCCTGTCGGTGTTGGCGAGATCTGTAGGCGAAGAGTCAGTCATGGTCTGGTCAGTCTTAAATCCGACAGGATTCTAGCACTTTCATGTGGGGATTTAGCCGACTTAAGCGCTTTGCAATTGAGGCGAATTAATGAATGCAACAAATATTGGAGGCTTGGGATGTGAGCGAGCAGGGAATGAAGGCGGTAAATGAGCCCCCGATCCGCTGCCTGCACACGCGAGTCAGGCAGCGGCGGGGATCTCAAGGAGTGTTTGGGCGCTGACTAAGAGGTGTGGAGGGGTGGCGCCCAAACTGT
>Ga0181558_10000300_pt1 | contig 46231 bp, 36 predicted proteins | sample 011ome_22_FD_133754 | JGI IMG/M metagenome (GOLD analysis project Ga0181558, IMG submission 133754) | Coastal salt marsh microbial communities from the Groves Creek Marsh, Skidaway Island, Georgia - 011507BT metaG (megahit assembly) | ecosystem: Environmental > Aquatic > Marine > Intertidal... | reverse complement strand
TCAACGTGCGTCGCGCGCGAGCGGTGTTGGCGAGCGATACGCGCGCAGGACACGACGCACGCGATACGGGTTCGTTCGTTCGTTCGTTCGTTCGTTCGTTCGTTCGTTCGTCACGCGTCGTCACGCGTCGTCAGGCGCGCGGAGAGAGACATACGCACAGTGTGGGTGATTGATTGATAGGAGTGGAGGAGACATGATGATGTCTACGACGATGTTGCGCACGGCGTTTACGACGTGTGCGGTGAAAGGCGCGCGAACGAAGGCATCGATGCGAAATGGTGCGAAGTGTGCGTCTTCGTCGGGTTCGTCGTCGTCGTCGTCGATGAGACTATTGAGTTCTGCATCGGATGGGCGCGGGCGACGAGCGCAGACGCGGGCGGCGGGCGAGAAGGTTGCCGACGCGGCGCCCGTGGTGGCGTTGCCTACGAGCGATGAGAGTGAGAATTTGTTGAAGATTCGACACACGAGCGCGCACGTGATGGCGATGGCGGTGCAAAAGGTGTTTCCGAGCGCGCAGTGCACGATTGGGCCGTGGATTGAGCGCGGGTTTTATTACGACTTTTACTACCCAGAGGGCTTCACGAATCAAGACATGAAGAACATTCAAAAGGAGATGTACAAGATTATTCGTAAAGATTACCCTTTGCGACGCGAAGAAGTCTCTCGCGAGGAAGCCGAGAGGCGCATTCGTGCGATTAATGAGCCGTACAAGTTGGAAATTTTGGACTCGATTAAGACAGAGCCGATTACAATTTATCACATCGGCGACGAGTGGTGGGATTTATGTGCCGGTCCGCACGTGGAATCCACGGGTAAGCTCGATCAAAAAGCCTTTGAACTCGAGAGCGTAGCTGGTGCGTACTGGCGCGGTGATGAAACCAAGCCCATGTTGCAGCGTATTTATGGTACGGCTTGGGAAACCCCTGAGCAATTGCAGGCGTACAACGATTTCAAGGCGGAGGCGGCGAGACGCGATCACAGAAAGATCGGTAAGGACTTGAACTTGTTCTCGCTGCAACAAGACAACGCAGGTGGGGGTTTGGTTTTCTGGCATCCAAAGGGTGCGCATATGCGCCACATGATTGAAACGTACTGGAAGGATTTGCACCTCGCGCGAGGCTACGAATTGTTGTACTCTCCGCACGTCGCCAAGCAAGAGCTGTGGCACACGTCGGGTCACAGCGACTTTTACTCGGAAAACATGTACCAACCCATCAAAGTTGAAGACGAAATGTACCAACTGAAGCCTATGAATTGCCCGTTCCACATTGTTGTGTACCAAGACGGCTACTATTCTTATCGAGACCTGCCCATTCGCTGGGCTGAGCTCGGGACGGTGTACAGATACGAACGCAGTGGCACCATGCACGGGTTATTCCGCGTGAGAGGTTTCACCCAGGACGACGCGCATATTTTCTGCTTACCTGATCAAATCACCGACGAAATTAAGGGCGTACTCGATTTGACTGAGGAGATTCTCAGCACGTTTGGGTTCACAAACTTTGAAGTGAATCTTTCGACGCGACCGGAAAAGTCGGTTGGCGATGATGAAATTTGGATGAAGGCTGAGTCGGCACTCAAGGACGCGCTCGACCTCAAAAAGTGGAATTATATCGTTGATGATGGTGGTGGAGCGTTCTACGGTCCTAAGATTGATATTAAAATCTTGGACGCGATTGGACGTAAATGGCAGTGCTCGACGGTGCAGCTTGACTTCAACCTCCCGGAGCGCTTCAAATTGAATTACGTCGACAAGGAGAACGAGAAGCAGCGACCCATTATGATCCACCGCGCTATTTTCGGCTCGTTGGAGCGTTTCTTCGGTATCCTTACGGAGAACTACGCCGGGGAATTCCCGTTATGGCTCGCCCCGACGCAAGTGCGCTTGCTTCCGGTGACGGACACCGTGAGCGACTTTACCGAATCCGTCGCGAAGAAGCTTCGCGATGCGGGCGTGCGCGTAGAAATTTGCACTGGTGAACGTCTTAACAAACTTGTTCGCAACGCAGAAAAGGCAAAGATTCCCATCATGGCTGTCGTCGGCAAGGATGAAGCGGAGAACAACACGCTCGCGGTGCGCACGTACAAGGATGGTGATATTGGCTCGCTTAGTGTGGATGATGTTTTAGCGCGTATCGTCACGGCGAACGCAACGAAAGGCGCTGATTTCTAATCGCTGTAATAATCGCTACATATTCAATTTATTCAACACAACAGTCTCGTTCTTCTACTAGTAAGAAAGATTCGCGACTTAATCATCAAAGTCTGAACTTTCGTCATCAGAATTCAACGCCATCTTCGATCCGCGGCGAAGATTATTTGACTTTTCGACAACGTTGACCGGTTTTTTCCCTGCGCGAGGATTTGCATCGACGTCGTTATCACCACCCTCGTAATTAATCAAACCTTTTGACGCCAAGACCAATCGCAAGTGCTCCGTGGGGAAGTCATCCGTTCCGCCGACGTCATCAAAACCAACGATGTAATCCGTCACTTGCGTGTTTCTCACCAAGCATAACGTAGGAAGCATCCAAATTTTAAGCCTTTCCGTCAAAAACGGTGACTTCTCCGCGTTAATTCTACACACAAGCGTCTCTACGTGCTTTTGCGCAACCACCTCCAAATGTTTCGCCATCACCTCGCACGGCCAGCTCGAAGGCCTATAAAAATGTACAATCATCTTGTCCTCCCCTTTCATCTTATCAAAGAACGCGCGTTCATCGTCTAAATCATTCACCACACCGTGCCCGCGTTCCAAGTAACTCTTTCGTGCGGCGTGCGCCGTTTGCATGCTCTCCAGACGTTTCCTACGCAACTCCTCGAGGTCGTCCCCATCCATCTTGTCGAGCCTGTGCATCTCATCATCCACCGCGTCTTCCGCCGCGCGCGCCATTTCGTAAATCTTCTGCTCCATCATCGCCTGTGTGTCGTGCGCGCGCGAACACGCGCGATACGTGGTGAGTGCTCGCGTCGTTAAAAACGCGTCGGTCAACGCGACAGGTGCGCGATTCAAACACACACGCATTCGTTGACGCCGACGCCGACGACGCGCGCGCGCACGATCGATCGCCTCGCGCCCGCGTGCGAACGCGCGCTCGCGCGTACAATCCATGCACACGCACCTGCACGACTTCATGTTGCGCCATCGTTCGTGCGGCGCGCGGTCGAGTGCGGTGGTGCGTGGCTGTTCTCGGGCTGGGACAAAAAAATGATACATGAATTAAAACTGTTGGCTTGCGTTTCAATGCGCGGCGCGCGCTGCGTAAATCGAACGCGCGAGGGTTGATTGGACGGTACCAATCGTGAATTTACCTCGCGCGTCGTCACGGCGTGCAGTGCGCTGTGCTTCATCGTCGAAACGCGGCGTCTACAAATACGGATTGCGCTTTTTTTCGCTCAACGCGTCGCCTTTCAATGCGCGTTTGAGATCTTCCTCCAATCCTTGCTCGAGCGGGTCGCCTGGGGAATACCTTCGTAACACTCGCCCGTCGCGACCGACTAAGAATTTGACGTAGTTCCATTCGATTTCGCCGTCGAATGGCTTTTGTTTTAAGAAGGTGTACACTTCGGATTCCGGCGAGGATGACGTGACGTCGTCCACGAGTGGTGCGGTTAACATCGCGTCCGGATCATCTTTAAACTCTTCATACGACGCCGGATCGATACCCTTACACCGCACCGGTTTGGCTTTCACCGCAATCTTGTCCATGACTGGAAACTCAAAGCCAAATTTCTTAAACGCGTACGCTCGTTCCATTTCGCTCGTCCCTGGCCCTTGGCAGCCAAACTGATTCACTGGAAACGCAATCAACTCAAACCCATCGTCGTGGTACTTTTCGTACATTTTACGAATCGCTGGGTAGTTGGCGTTCTGCAAAGGTCACTCGCTCGCCACATTCATGACGAGCGTGACTTTACCGTCAAACGCGCGCAAGTCTCGCTCGGCGCCGTACTGCTTCACTTTAAAGTCATACAACGACGACGGCGGCGGCGACGACGATGAATCCGCGTTCGCACGCCAGTCGTTCGCACGCATCGGTACGCCCATCGTCAGCGCGAGCGCGCTCACGCGCACCATCGCCGCGCGACGCGTTGACGTTGCGTCTTCAACAACTTCCTCGTCGCGCATCGCGCGCGCCACGCCGCGTCGCGCGAACCACGCGCGTGGTCCCCCGTGCGATTGCGTGCGTGGCGCCACGCGCGGCGCGCTGCACCGCCGAACGCCGACGGCGCCGGTGCGCATCGAAGACGGTGATGCGGCGGACACTGACGCCGCTTCATTCGCCTCCACGTCGATGACGGCATCGGCGTCGGCGTCGGCGTCGGCGTCGCACGCCGTGCGCGCTCGATGCACCGCGCGACATCACCTCCGTCGCGTCGATCGCCGCGCTCGCGCACGTGCCGCCGCCGCCGCCGATGACGCGCACGTCGATGTCATCGACACCGCAGACTCAGACTTTGGCTCGACGTTAATCGTCGAGCGCGTGCGCGAGACACACCCGAACCGCGCGTTCGCCGGGGCGGTGATTCTCACTCGCGTTGATGCCCCGGACGCGGTGCTGAGCGAGTATCGCGAGCGCGACGACGACGAGGATGGGGCGGGTGGAGTTTTTGACTTGTTTGCGACGCTTCCGGCGGTGTTGTCGACGGAGAACGACGGGAAAGCGATTGGCGGCGATGCGGTCAAGGTGATTGGGATATTAGGATTGGGTGCGGGCACGTGTGCGCGAATTATTCATCGTCACCACGCGCGGGACGTGCGGATGATTGGATGGGAGCTCGATCCAAGTATCGTGACGTTGGCGAGGCGCCGATTTGGCGTGGACGCGTTGGAGCGTTCGGGGGCGTTACGATGCGAAGTAGGCGATGCTTTTCAAGGATGCGTCAATTGGGATGAAGACTTTGATGGCTTGATCGTCGACTGCTTCGATGAGAACTCCACGGTGGTGGAATGCTTGAAATATTCGGAGACGTGGCGAACTTTGCTCGCGAAATTGAAGCCCGGCGGTCGCCTCATCGCCAACGTCAGCACCGGTCGAGGGAAGGGCGCTAGGCTCGAAGATGCGGTGATGTGCGCGCAAAGCTTGGCTAATGCGAGCGATGTAAATGAGGTGAGCTTGTGGCGCAGCGGTGCGTGCGGGATATGGAATGAGGTGATTCTGAGCGGTCCTCCGGTGGATTGGGCGAGCGTGGCGACGAGACAGCGGCGGTTCGCGTCATTCACGAATGATTGGACGCACGTCTCGCGTCCCGAAGGCGTCGATCCCAACGGCTGGCTGTTCAAAACGCTCGGTCTGTGAAGAATCTTTGTATAATGTATTTTTACACGTCTATTATTTTCTTTTCGTTTATCATACACCGTGGCGCGAGCGCGTCAAACATCGCGCGCGTCGCGAGGCGCGTAAACCCATCCGGCGTATGCACCGCTCTATAGCCCGCATTCACCGCAGCTTCAATATTCTTCTCATCATCATCAAATAAAACCACGCGCTGTCGCGTCGCGTTATCATTCACGGCATCTACACCGAAACGTTGAGCGACCAACTTTTCCAACTGGGCATTCTTCCCGCCATCCACCGAGCATCCATCCTTGACGCCAACCACGCTCGGGGTGGATATATCGTCTCTCCCAAACGCGCCCTGACCAAGAACAATATCCATATACGTCTGTATCACCTCATACACCCCGAAAGAAGCAATCTTCACGACCACATCTCGCGCCTTTGCGCGCTCTGCGTTTGGTGTCCCACACGTCTCGTCAGTCACACACCGCGTCTTTACGCGTCTTTACGCGCGCGCGCGCGACGCCAACTCGCGCACCTAGAAACAATTTAAAATACTCTACATCCACGAAATCATCCCTCGCGCGCCTCGCCCCCGACACCAAGTCCTCAACGCGCACGCGAGACGCGAACGAGTGCACGCGCAGGAGCGTCAAGTCAAAGTCCAACACCACGAGCTCGACGTCGTCGAACGCGCCGCGCGATGACGACGCGGGCGGCGACGCGCGAGTGCCGCGCATGAATGCCCGCTGTCACCGTAACCGTCGCCGTCGGCGCTGTCGGCGCGTGCGGTTGTGTCGAGCCACCGCGCGTGGTTCTGTTTTGGGTTTGGTGTTACCGCAGACGCAGACGCGCGTGAAGAATCGATGGTGTCAACGTCGTCGCCGTCGTCGTCGTCGGCGCGTTCGTCGTCGTCAGTGGCCTCGCGCGTAGCGGTGCTCACCGCGGCGTGCGTCGTCGCGGCCGGGTGCGCGGGCGCGCGTGCGGTCGATGCGGCGACGACGACGGGCAAGCCCGAGCTGAACACCCTGGTGACGTCTCGCGCGCGCGTATTCAGCGCGGGTTTAGATCCGTTCTTAGAAGCCACCGCCGCGTCGTGGTTTGAAAACCTTGGATTTTTAGCGTTAGAGTCCACCACGCGCGTGGGTGCGGGCGTGTGGGGTGGTGCGGCGTTTAGCGCGGACGCGTCGCTCGCGACGTCGTACTGCTTGGACGCGGATGTGGATACGGCGACGGTGGACAACTATGACTTTGTGAGTTGGCTCCCGACGCCGAGCGTGATTGAAGATCTATTTGAGGATTATCCTGACGCCAAGGTGGTGTTGTTTGAGTCCATGGTGAGCGAATGGTACGCGCACGCGGAGACGCAGGCGAAATCCGCGGCGGAGCTCGGGGACGCGTGCGGGTGCGCTTCTGGCGCCATACGTTCGTCATCGAGCGCGTGCGGCGATGAAACGTATCATTACTGTGATATCTATCCATGCATGTACGAGCGATTGTTCGGCAGCGAGGTGCCAGATGAAGAGACGTGGAAGAGCGCGTACATTGACCGCGTGCGCGAGATCAAATCCGCAATTCCCGTGGATTCGCTCCTCGTCGTTCCAATGACCACATCCACGCATTCCCACGCCCATGCAGTGAAGATTGCTAAAGTCATAGGGGAGTTTTTATCCATCACCGATGACGTCGATAAGTTTGGGGAAACGTATCCATTCATGACGAGGAATTTGGTTGGAAAGTCGCTTGACGCCGGCGCCAGATTTTGGATCGTCGTGTGCGCGCTCATCGCGACGTGGGTGATTTTCTTTTGCACGAAGAGATCGCCAGTGCGTAGATTCTTCCGAAGATTGTTGCGATAGCACGGAAAATATCACCATTGTAAATTAAAGAAACACACGTGTAATGAACGTTCTGAGCCTCACTCCTTGGCGCGCGACGGCACATGTCGACCGCGAAACAGAACGCCGACCGCGACGCGGGGCGCAAGAAGCTCGACGAATTCCGTGCGAAAAAGTCGCAGTCCGCGAACGCGACGGCAAAAGCGGCACAGGGCGCGGTGCCGGTCCCGAAGACGACGAAAGCGACCGATGGTGATGGTGTCGGAAAGGCAAACGATGCGACGCCGGACGCGACGCCTGAGGCGCGCGTCGACGACGCGCACGAACAGCTGGCGAGCATGAAGGAGAAATTGAAAAAAGCGGTGAAGAAGGGCAAGCAAATCGAGATCGAGCGCGATGAGGCGTTGGAAAAGTTGAAAACGCTGACGACGGAGCTGGGGGAACGAGCGACGGCGGACGGGCGGGACACGGCTGCAATGGACGCGCTCGTGGCCGAAAGAGATGCGTTGGAGGGAAAACTACGCGAGGAATTGTTGGTGAAAACAAAGGCGGTGGGGGAGCTCGAGCGCGAAATCGCACGGGTGATGAAGGATAAGACTGACGCTTTGGCTGAGGCTGAGTCGCGAGCGGTGAGAGACGTCGAAGCGGCATCAAAGGCGAGCGTTGCTGCAATAGAGGCGTCGGCGAGTGAGTTGGAACGGTTGCGATTTGAAATTGAAGATATGAATGCGTCGTTGCGTGCGGCCAATGAGGCAAAAGAGAACGCTGAGGCGGAGGCAGATACGCTTCGTCGTTCGGCGGCGCAGACGAATTCGGGCGCTGAAGCGCGCGCGGAGGAACTGAGCGCTGAGCTCGAAATTAAAGCGTCGCAGCTTTCAAGTTTGGAAGCAGAATTAATGGCGCTGTCCAGTGCCGCAGAAGAGGAAAAGGCGGCGTTGGCGGCGGAGAATGTGCGATTGGCGAACAAGGTTGATGAAAATCGTCTCGTGCTCGAGGAAGTTGAAAAAGAAAAGGAAGTGTACGTGGCTGAGTGCGAGCAGGCATTGCAAGCTAATGAGGAGCAGCAACGGCTAGCAAATGAACTTAAGCAGCGATTGCACGACGCCGAGGCGTTAGTAGAGTCGAAACTCGCGGAACTTGCCGCGCTAGCTGGAGTTGCGGAATCGCAGGCGGTTGAGCAGGAAAAACTTAGAGACGCCGAAAGACGTGCCTCGGAAGCATCGACAGCGCTCGCAAAAGTCAACTCCGAGATGCTTTCGTTGCGTTCGCAAAACGAATCGACGACGAGCGAACTGCGGGCGAAAGTTTCTGATCTGCAAGCCGCGCTCAACGCGCAGCGCTCCGCGCAGCCGCCTGCAATGTCGGACGAATCCGTGCAATTGCGTCAGCAGCTTGACGCAGCTAATAGTCGCGTACACCAACTGCAAAGTATGCTGTCCGATGAGCGCGCACACAACGCCGCATCGTCGTCGAAGGCGGGCAACTTCACGAACAAGAAGAATGAGGATTTCGCCGACACAGACATTGAAGGAGCAGTCTTAACTGGCGGATCTTACGCGTTCGTTCCTCTACAAGGACACTTGAAGAGCGCAACAAATGTCCCGGTTCTACAGCATCCTGTCGCTCTGAACATTGCCACACACTTTGACCGCGCGAGTGTATATTTGCAGCGTCGGCCCTTCATGCGCCTTGGTTTGGCTTTGTACTTCCTTCTCATGCATTTGTTCATGATTTTCTAGAAACCATATTGCGTGCATCCGTGTATGTAAAATCAACAATGCGCTACCTAGCTCAACTAAGTCCTATGCTATTCATTCAAATCCGTCGGCGTCGTATGCGTTTGGAAACACTAGTTGTTCTCGCATTTGTAACGCCGCACGGCATTCGGCGGGTGCAAGTGGACACTCATCATCGCCGTCCCAACCACCTTGTAGAGCCACGAGCATGTCAACCGGCTGCAATGGCTCTAAGCCCGCCATCCACTTCTCATTGCGTTGTCTTTTGAGGTCGACTCGTCGTAATGCGTTCGCCTCTCGATCCCGCTCAGCTGCTGAGACCGCGTCTCGCAACCTTTTCATTTCGGATTGCTCCAAAGCTCGAGCGATGGGATTTTCTTCCCTGGCGCGTAGTTCTTCCACCGTAGGGCCCGTATCACGCGTCGGCTTGAAATTTATCGCTGTTATCGAAACGCGCTCGATGATATCAGTTGTGCGACGTCCGATGATGGTCTTTGCGAGTTCCGCGGAACCGCGTTCGAGAGCGCTCCAATCTCCCGCGGTGACATCTTCAAATTTTATAGGAAACGCCGCGGGTCTCGTACTCGACACGCTTGTGCCTTGGAACTTAAGCTCTACTTTGAGCGTTGACGGCCATTTATGTTCGTAGGACTCGTGCACGCGCAACTTGTCGAAAAGCTCGTTGGACAACCCCCGTGTTGTGCGTTCGACACGCTCCGTTTCGCCGCTCGCCAACGGCATGAACCACCCAGGTTTACCTCCGGTTGCGGAAACCGTATCACGCGGAATATGCGGCGCCATCATGCGTGGCGTTGATGTTAGTGTCATTTGCACGCTAATAGACTTCTTACCATTCACCTTGTGGACGATACTTTCATCGCACACGCCGTGCGCGGCTCGAGATACATCCAACGCGAGCTTTGGACTAAAACCAATCATAGCCTCGAGACGCTTCGAGTTGAACCTGCGCACGTCCCAAGCGGTGAGTAAACCGTGCGCGGCGAACTTCTGTTGAACAATCTTTGACGAGCAGTGCGGGAGCGACTTGCATGGCGTCGCACGTAACGCGCGTTCGACGTCAGCGTCGTCGCTAAGGACGACGACGCCATCCGGCTTGGCCATCTTTGAAGCAATCTTTGCCATGCGCTTATTCGTTGCCACACCCACGGAAACTACAAACCCGAGCTCATCGAAGACCGCACGTTTTAAGTTCTCGGCGAACTCTCGGCCGCGCGTGGCGATGTCCGCCTTGTGCTCGAGTTGCACGTAAGCTTCGTCGATGGACGCGGCTTCGTACATGGCGGGAGTTTTCCCCTCAGCGCGTAATACTCCTTGACATAAATTCGCCATTTTCGCATGTAACGCATATGATGCGCTAGTATAGGTCGCATACGACACGCGTTGGTCGTCTGTCGTTGGAACATGCACCATACGCCCGCCATGTTTCTCGACGAGCGCGCGCGTTTCACGGACGTCGCCAAATTTCTTCGCCCCGAGCGCTCGCGCGCGATGACACACACATATCACATCCCCGTGTTGACGTATCGCGACCGGCACGTCGCGCAACGTATTATCTTTATTCTGCTCACACTGCACGAAGAATGCATCGACGTCAACGTGAATTATACATCGCTGTCGCTTTGTAGCTCTTGGTCGTTCGCCTCCAAACGCTTCGTCGTCATCGGCTGCGTCCCCGCGCGCCGGCGCGTCTTGAGATGACCTCGTGCGCACCATTTCGACGCGAGCGATGAAAACCAATAGTGTTAGTTGTTCGGTTCGTATAAACCGAGCATAATACCGTCAGGCGCGCGTAACGCCGCCACCGCGCCGTGCGGCTCGTATTGAATCCCCCCGTCCAGCGTCGCCCCGAGCTTGAGCGCTGCGTTCACCCTGGCGTTGATGTCTGACACTTGAAACTGTATAATTGGCGAGTATCCAACACTGAGCGACGCTTCGGTCTCGGTGCGCTGCAAAGCGAGCGTGACGGAGGAGCTATCGTCCGTGGAGCTCACGCCGAGCTCGGCGTAGGCGTCGGTGCACGCGCGCACGGACAAGCCGATAGCGTGCTCGTAGAACGCCGCCGCGCGCGGTACGTCGCGTTGGAGTAGCAAAATTTGCCTCAGAACGGTCGTCGTTGGAGGTTTAGGGGGCATCCGAGGTGAGGTTTCGGATACGCACGCCGCGTAGTGAGGCGAGACGATTGGTGTTGTTGAGTTTTGTGTGTGATGGTATAAAAAACAAACAATGATAGGCTAAAACATACCCGCGAGCTCGGTATCGGCTTGCGCGAGTTCAATGAGTAAGTCATCGTCAAAGAACTTACTGACGGTGACGTCCTCGGACATGCCCTTACGACGACGGGTCTTGACCATGAATTCGCGCGCGAGATGCGGCACCGGCGCTGGTTCGAGCGGACGCAAGACGATAGTCTTGTCTAAAGGATCACCAGGGACGACCGCCCAGTGATCAAAGTACGACTGACCGAAAGCTTGACCTTGCGTATGATAGCGCAAATCGGTTTCGAAACCAAAGGTTTCAATGGCGGGAATCAAAGCTTTGACGGTGTACACAGGCGTGCCTGGTTTCGGCGCGTCGCTCACGACGTGACCGCGGCGTTTACTCAACACGGTGTAGATGGCGCTCATGCAATCCGCAGGCGATTGAATCTCGACTTCGTAAATCGGCTCCATCAACCGCGGGGTAGCCATCAAGAAGGCGCTGTATGCGCAGCGACGCGCAGTCGGAATGATTTGTCCACCTCCCCGCTGAAGCGGCGTGTCGGCAACGACGGCGTCTAAAATCTTAAACTTGACCTCACGAATGGGCTCGTCGCACAACGGACCTTCGCGCGTACCCCATTGGAAACCTTGCACGACAGAATCGCGAATAGCCGAAAGCAAATCCTTGTCGACTTCAGACGGAAGCGTATCATCCAACAACGTGTTTGGGCCTTTAACGTCTGGACCAAACGCCCAGACGCTCTTCGCCGCGAGCGCGTCCCAGTCATAATTTGACTTGAAGAAATCACTCACGGTTTTCTTCGGAGCATCAAGTCTGATCGCTCCACTCTCGATATCTGCCGCCAAGCCTTTATCGAGCGGCTCGGCAATCATCGTGAGCTTGTTCTTTTTGTTCGGTGTCTCTGCGTAGCACTTCAGAGAGCTCGTCTCGACCACCGTTTCGGTAAAGCAAACCACAGGGTCACTCACCTTCACTTCAATCTCGCTATACATCTCACGAAGATCCTTCATGATACTATCTAAATACATCTCCCCGGTACCCATGATTGTGTGTTCGCCGCTTTCTTCAACCTTAGTCACGCACGCTGGGTATGATTTGGTAATCTTACGCAAGCCGTCAACCATTTTTGGCAAATCACTTGGGTTCAACGGTTCAGTGGCAATCTTCATCACTGACTTGTTGTCGAATTCTAGCGGCCTAAACACATACAACTCATCACCGTACGCCTTGGGAAGATTTTCTGGGACGAGCGTGGCGGTGGTTGTGATGCTTTGATCGACGCCTTCGATGAGCACCCAAGCGCCTGCTCTCGCCTCTTTCACTGGAATACGGTAACGTGCTTCATATATCCACATGTTCGACACGGTCTTGACTACGCAGTCTTCTTCGTCATCTGGGGAGAAGTTCTCTCCCAATACACGCACGCGATCGTTCACTTTGAGTGTCCCGCACATGACGCGTCCAAGAGCGTCAAACGACGAGCAGTCACTCTTCGGAATGAGCTTGGAAATAATCACTACTGGAGGCGCATCAACATCACACGCCTTCATGGCGTCAACGAGCTTATTTCCGGCATGTATGGGTCCACTGTATGCGCGGTCAACCTTGATGGCGTTACCTTCTTCCGCCGTTGGAATGTGCTCCGCCAGCATGTCCGCTAAACCAGATACGTCGCCAAAAATCTTCTGGCACGTCACCTTGAGTAATGGTTTCGTATTCATTTTCGTTTCTTTCGGCTTGAACTTGATGCCAAACTCCTTGAGTGCATCGAGTAAGCTTTCTGTGGTTTCCCCGACAACTTGGCTGAAAATTTTGTACAAGGGCTCGAGAATGAACTGCACAAAGGTGCGTTCGCCACCCCCAGGCGGTGACTTCTTCTTGAACGTACGCGTGTCGCCGTGGTAGTAAACATCACCCCACATGCGCTTAGCGAATTCTTTGTGATCCACCAAAACCCCGTTGACATCGGTGTACAACTTTGCAAACGAGTTCAAGGTAAAACTAAATCCATACAACGCGCTCCCAAAGCACACCTTGCCATTCTCTGGGCTCACTGTCGGGAACAATCCGTCAGCATCAGGTTCGTACGCGGACTCAATGCATGCATTGATCTCTTCGATCGTGTGTCGAAGCTTGTGATATGCATCAGCTGGTGGAAGCTTGAGCTCAACAATCAACCGATCGAGTTTAGAAATGAAGACGCAAATTGGCAAGCCGTCGCGCGCCGCGTGCCTGATTTGCCGCTGCGTCGAGCTCATCACTCCTTCGCACGCATCGACGACGAGTAAAACCCCATCCGCGAGTCTAAATGATGCCGTGATTTCATCGCTAAAGTTCACATGACCCGGCGTGTCCATCATATTGAACAACAGCGTCTTGCCACGGCTCGTTTGCAATGGTAACGACATCGGCGTCGACTTCAATGAAATTCCTCGCGCTTGTTCATCCATTCTGGTGTCCGTGTACTTCAACTGCTTGTCGTTCAGCAACCACTCGTACTTGACGTCATGCGATTGCTCGAGCAACATGTCAAACAACGTCGTTTTACCGTGATGCAATTGACCAGCGACGCATACGTTGCGTCCCATTCTACGCGTTTCTCGTGCCAAACCGAGCAAAAACTCCTCGCTCACCTTCATCGAAACCTCCGCGTCTTGCGCGCTGACTTGCGCACCAACTGAACCACCCGTCAATCGTTGCCCGCTCGCCTCGATGTTCTTCACCTTGATTGGCGCGATGATTGGCTGCTCCAACGGTTGCGCATCTTCATTCTCCACGAGCGTCTCAGTATCCGCGCCGTACACCTCTTCCGCGGTCGGATAATACTTTTTATCCTCACCGAGCACGACCCCTCTCTCCTCATTCACATCCATATCATCATCATCCTGATCGCGATCATCGTCCGAATCTCCTCGCGACGTGGCGCCTAAACGCGCGTCAGCCGCCGCCTCGGCGCGATCGGCGTCCCAGTCCTACGACGACACAAAACACGTCACGTCAGCTCACGCAATCCAAACCACACGCCGAGTCGCGCGCACTCGCGCGCACGCACACACGTGCGCTGACGTACCTCGCCATCGGACTCCCGATCGCCGTCTGAATCGCTCGCGTCGAGCTCGGGACCAATGTAATTGCCAAATTCATCATACAACGCCGCATCCATGACGACCTACTGCGACGGACGGGGTGATGAAAGTCGCGCGCGCGCGCGTCGCGGTCGTCGCGTCGTCGTCCTGGGTTGCGTTCTCGGCGTGTGCGAGGTGCGTGGTGAAACTCACGTGCGCGAGTGTGGCGAGGATGAAGGCTCCTTCGTGGACTAGGGTACTGAAGCGAAGGCGAAGTGCGAAGGCGGGACGAGGAGGCGCGATTATACGATGAGTCTAGATTGATTACACGACCGCGCGCGAATGCGATCGATGAGAGGAAATAAACTAGGTAAAAGCGCTTGAGTTGGTGCCTCACGCCGCACCCAAGGGGGCGTCGCGCGGTTCGAGGTTGATCCACACGCCTTCGGGGAAGCAAATCGTGGTGTCGTACATGATGTTCAACTCGTCGCCCAATTTGTCGCGCTTGTCACCCGCTGGGGAGAGTTTGAAGTTCTGTACAGTAGTAGCGAGCATGGTTGTGGCGCTAAGTAAGGCGAACACACCTCCAATGCACGAACGCGGGCCGGCACCGAATGGGGTGTAGGTGAAATCGCGACCGGCAGCCATGCGTCGGCGCATGCGCTCGCGGGCGATTTCCAACTTGGCTGGGTCGTTACGCGCCACGGCATTGGCTTGCTTCTCAGCCTGAGCGTACAAGTTTTCATCGGTGAAACGATCGGGGTCGAATTTCAACGGGTCTTCCCATACGCGAGGGTTGCGACCCATGGCATAGGTGGAGAGCAAGATGAAATCACCCTCCTTAACTTGGTGGCCGCTCGGCAATGTGTCAGGACCTTCGGCGAGACGCGGGAACAAGTTGATTGGCGCATACTTACGCAACGACTCTTTCACCACACGCTCGGTATAGCGCAATCTACCCTCTTGGACATCCTTGAAAGTCGGCGCACGTCCGCCAAGAGCGGCGACTTCTTCCTCAATCTTTCGCTGAATGTGCTCGTGGCGCGCCGCGTGCCAAAGGTTGACGGTGAAGTTGGACGCTGTCGTTCTGTGACCCGCAGCCATGACGTCGTTAATATCACCCCACAAATCAGCATCCGGGAGCGGATTACCGTCTGCATCTTTCGCCTTCACCAACACATCGAGCAAACAATAATCTTCATTGTCGCCATTCTTCATCCGCTCCTCAACCACCACGCGTCGCTCACCCATCAATTTAGAGCCGACGGATTCAAGAATATCATACTGCTCCCGAAGTTCACGCACACGACCGAGACCCAAAAAGTTTTGAAGCTTTAAAATGGGCCCCGGGGTGATGAACAACTCACCCATGATCTCACTGCTTCCATTGTACGCCGCTAAAAGCTTGGAGATGTTGTCCTTTTTCCCTTCGTCGCCTCGCAACGTCAACGCCTCGTGCGCTTCGCATCGCTCAAAGTCAAACGCGAAAGCAACTTTGCCAATAATGTCCAGTGTCACTTGTTGCGAGTCATTATCGATATTAATCTCCATCGGCTTGCCCGTGGTGTCCATCTTCGCCGCCTGTCTCCAAGTGTTGCACATGTACGCAATGCGTTCCTCAACTGTAGACGAAAACTGCGTCAACGAAAAAGAGTTGATGAATGGCTTTTGGCACATCATACGATGCTCGCGATTGTACTGACCGTCGCTTCCCGTAATACCTTTGTTTTGAATTACGTATCTGAACGCATCAGGAAGCATGCGCAGTCGGTAGTTTTTCGCATTCGTAAAGCATACGTACTCTACGATTTCCGGATCGAGAATCGACACGCAAAACGGTCCAATGGCGTTCTTGATCCCAACGCACTCGCCTTTCTCCGCGGCCCAATCAAGCATGGCGATCGGCATCCCCACTGGATGCTGAGCCGCCTTCAGCAATGACTTTAAGAATGATTTGCTGTCAATCATAGCTGGGTTCCCGTCGGCGTCTGGACGCGTCGGCGGCGGTCCTGCCAACCCGAGCGCTTGCTTCGTCGCCGTATACGGACACGCCGTCCCTTCCGCATCCTCTGCCGCACCCTCCTCAACATCACCATCACTCGATGACGGTGACGCATCCATCACCGCCGTTCTCGACGCTACTTCCTTCTCAATCGTCGCCTCTGTCTCCGCGCCGCTCGCCTCCACGCGTAGCCCGATCGATCGCTCACGCCCTCCTACGCGCACACCGCGCGCGCACGCCCGCGAGCGCCCCGCACACACCTTTCGCACCCATCGCTGCGTCGGAACACCGTGCGTCGCGCCCAATCGCGCGCTCGTCGTCGTCGACATCGTCCGCATCACCGGCGCACCGCGCGTCACGTCCCGAGCCTATCGCGCGAACGAATGCGCGCGCCGTGTGCGTCCGTGAGGTCGTCGCACGGCGCGCGTCGCGCGTCGCAGGCGTCACACGGGACGCGTACGCTCGTCTTGGGGCGACGAAATCGATCGAGACCGCCACTCGCGCGCGCGAACGTCGTCCGCGAATGCGGTCGCGGCGCGGCGTGTGGATAGCGTTGGATTGCTTGACGCCACCAGACAATAGAGTCCTATGTTAGGAGTTGTGATTGGTCAATGGTGTGGCATGACAAAATGTAAACATTGTGAGATCTTTGAAACCGTCGTCGGTTGGGCTCGCGCGCGGAGGACATTGACATGTGCTTTCATGGGACGATGACGACGTCATCGACACAGAATGTCACCGGATGATGTTGTTTTTCTACGGTGCGCGCCCATGCGGGATCGGTGGGGGCGGCGAGCTCGATGGCGAATGTGTTCGCGCGCGCGGGCGTCGACGCGAACTCGGCGAGCGGAACAACTGCGCGTCTACCGCAGTTGTCATCGATGGTGCGTGAATCGAAAAATGTGGATTCGAGGAGGCGTTTGATGCCCACTTGTGACTCACTCTCTTCTGCGACGATGGTGCCGTTGAGGAATTCCTTGCGCGTTCGAGTGGAAATACCAAGGTACATTGGAGCGTCGAAATTTGATGTGCAAGACGTGCGCAGCCAGAATGAAATGTAGGTCCCATCAAACGGCTTGGCTTGACGCTCGCACGACCAGCAGGTGAATGCGATCCGCCCCTCTGGATCGACTTGTAAGCAATTCGCTGCGTGTCCGTTTCGTCCATACCCCGGGCGTTCGATGACGAGCCACTTGTCCTTATATGGAAGCCACGCCCAGCCAGCGCCGACGACACCGTCGCTGAAAATCGTCCGACTTATGCGTGCCTTGGCGCCGAGCTCGTAATCTAGCACTACGCCGTCTTCTTCGCATTGAATTGGTCGAAACAAAATGTTAATCTTTCCTTGCAACGGATGCGCGATGGTCTCATAGGCCCAGTACGATAAATCGAAATGCGGCACCGGACCGCAACATATCTCTTGCGTGCCAGTGATGTAATTACACGGACACGTATCGATGATCCGTACTTTAATCGTCGCACTCTCATTCCAACATCTTGCGTATTCGTATTCTATACCGTCATCGACGTCGCGTTCGGCGCCGCGCTTGGCGAGCCGACGCCCGAGCGTATCCGTCGCATTTGGATCGGTTTCCCAAAACCCACGCTCGACAGAATATACGAAACCTCGCGAATCAGGGGTATTTCGCACGCGTCCCGACTCGCATTTGATCTCAAAGCAACTCCCGCACGCGCCGTCGTGTAATTTCGGATCGAAATCAGCCACCGCCGCCACGGCGTTTGCCAAGAATGGAAAGTTTGCATTCGACTCACGTCCCGCACCCTTATTCACGTATCCGCACGCGTTCCCGTACAGGTCACCGAAAATTTGTTGACTAAACTTTTGTTTCCATGCGTCTGGGGCGTCAAAGTACGTCGCGCGTCCTTTCATCCATTCACCTTTGGTGTACGCGGCGTCGACACCGGTCATCCAGGATGCGACGCCGACGACAACGCCGCTGACAAGTCGAGCCGCCATGATGATTCGTGCGCGCGTGACAAATGTCGTCGTGACGTGTGAGTCAACGTATGAGGTTACACCTATTCTACGAATTCCGCCGCGCACGAAATGTGGCCGTGCGTCTCGAAATACTCGACTAAATCTGCTAAAAACGCATCGCCTCGCGCGGTGTCGGTGTCACAAATTAAACAACAGTGCTTCCTCGCCCGCGTCACGGCGACGTTCATGCGGCGACTGTCGGAAAGAAATCCAACTTCACTGTTCGGGTTCGATCGTACGGCGCTGATGATGATGGCTTCCTTTTCCCGGCCTTGAAATCCATCCACGGTGGACACCTCCAAGGCTGACATGGATTCATGCTGCGCGCGTAATTCGCGTAGAATCGCAACTTGACCATTATACGGCGTAATCACACCAATATCTTCGACGCGTACATCGTGATCATTCATTAAACGTTTCACCACAGCCATCACCACGCGAGCTTCGCCGGGATTTTCCTTACTTTCGCCATCCTCTTCGACGCGTTCCTCCATGTCGCATCCGGCGGTATCAATCAAAAGTAACACTGGCGGGTCATCGTCGCCATCGCCACACAATCTATGCGTCGCCACGGATTCCGCTGCGGTGAGTTTGCCTTGATACATTGCGTCAGATGACCATTGCATGATATCGGTGTGCATGCGGTATTGCACGGTGAGCATGCGCGCGACGCCGTCTCCGTACAAATCGTGCAAGCGTTGGAACAACGTATCGCTCAAGCCTTTCTCTTGAGCTTCGTCGGAAATCACCGTCGGGGGAAGTTGTAAGTGATCACCAGCTAAGACAGCCTTTTTACCCTTCAACACAGCGCCCCAGCACGATGCTTCGAGCGCTTGCGCGGCTTCGTCCACGACGACGACATCAAAGTCTTCAAATTTGAGCGTCCCCGAAAGCGCGCCGCTCAGCGTGGCGCACACCACGCGTGCGCCAGATACCACGTCTTTCATCGCTGTTTTCTGTCTATTTCGTTCTTCTTTCGCGAGCGCACGTAATTCTTTACGCACGTCGTTACGTTCGTTTCTATCTTTTCTATCCGTGAGCTTGTCCAATTTTTTACGCAACGCTTTGCTCTCCTTTGCGCAGTCTTTCGCGAGCTTGCTATTGTCGCTGGCCAAAATTTGCGCCTCAAGCGACGCTTGAAGCACAGATGGGAGTAAACGCGCGGGATGTCCCACGCGCACGAGCCGCATGTCGCCGCCGTTGGATAATTTAACCTTCATCAAGCGCTCAACCAAGTTGTCGATGGCGACGTTTGACGCCGTGCACGCGAGCACGCGTGAGCCACGAGTGACTTCTTGCGCAATGTACTCCACCACCGCCGTGGTTTTTCCCGTTCCCGGTGGGCCATGAATCAACGCAAAGTCCACGCATTGCAGCGCGTGCTCGATTGCTGCGCGTTGCGAAGCGTCGAGCGACGGATTGAGCCATTGAACATCCTTCGCCGCCTTTTTTGCCACTCGCGGACTCGAATCACCAAACGCAATGTCCACCAAATGCGACCCAGGTGCGGGACAGTCCCCACCGTGCCCACACTTCCCAACGCGTTCGACCGCGAACACGAGTCGCTTATGTGTCGCGTCATTGGCAAGTCGCTCGAGCCGCAACGTCCCGCTCAAATCATCCGGCGCGTCATCGCACGCCACTTCAATTTGCGTGTCACGAATCCTATACACCACTCCGCTCGCCAGCGCCTCGCCATCACTCGTGGACTTATTCTGCCTCAAGCACACCACGTCGTGCGGGCTCAACTTATGCGCGGGTAACGGACGAACATCCCCGCCGCTCGTCCGGCTCGCGAGCTCCAACGTCAACACCGTCTGTCCGAGCAAACCACCCCGCGCGTCCACGCACGTCAATCCGAGCATCGCGCGCCCTCGTCGCGCGGCAACCTCGGGTGTCATTCCTCGCAAAATCTCCATCGCCTGCGCTTCCTCCGCGGCGCGTTCGAGCTCGAGTAACTGCGTCGTCTTTGCCGTCCACGCGTCTCGCCCGGCGCCGCCGCGCTGCTCACCTTTCCCAACCGCACGAAACGCCTGAACGTCGCACGAGATGCCAACCAACGCGAGCGCGCGACATATATCTACGTCACACACCGCGTCGACGCGAATGATGGACGCGTTGGCGGCGTCATCCCCGACGACGATGTGTCTGTCATCGCCGGCGCCTCGCGAGGCGTGGAACGCTCCGGCGTCTTCAGCGAGCGCGTGTACGCGCGCGCGTTGGCGAGCGGTGAGCGCGGATGAAAATTCTACTCGCGTGTGTTGTTTCGATGATGATGTCATCGCCACTGCGCGGGCGGCGATGAATGGCGCGTTAAAAAAAAGGTGATTGATTTTTACAAGAGACGCGGCGGTTAAGAGCTCGCGGCGGCGGCGCGTTCGGCGTACCATTCCTTCACTTCCGGAATCGCATGGAACCGTTCATAGTACGCCTTGATTTCAGGGTACGCATCCAAGCACGCCGCATCGACGTAATCGATCCCACCACTGGAAAATCGACGCAACGCCGGAACCAACGCGCAATCCGCGAGCGTCGGAGCGTCCCCGGGACACAACCACTGTTGCCCATTCTCGAAACGTTTCGCAAAAAATCCACAGTACTTTGGAAATTCATCGCGCATCCACGTCTCGCGCATGCGCTTCGTGATCTCATTATGCTTTGTAGACCCTTTAAACTCCGATCCATCGTCGCATTCGTGCCCCAACGCCGATGGATTCATGCCAATGTACAAGCACGAACGCCACGACGTGAGCATGTCATCCACCAACGCCATGGCTTCATCCACCGCAGTTTCCCCACCTTTCGGGTACAAATGCGGCGCCGCGCCCTCGGCTCGCGCGCAGCGTCCTATGTATCGCAATATCGCATCCGATTGCGCCAATTCTGTGCCATCTGCGAGGTGTAACACGGGCAATTGTCCATACGGAGTCGTGGGCTTGATGCTCGGCCATTGATCGAACGACACGCGATCGTCTTTGAAGGGGATCTTTGCGATGCGCATGGCGAGCCGGGCTTTCTCAGCCGGGCCTTCGATGTTGAAGTACTGCAATCGCTGCGGCGCGGCGCGCGTTGTGGTGGCCATCGTGCGGAAAAACGTCGCGCGTGCGTCGGGGTGTGACGATTGGTATGTCGAATATGCGAATATTTTTAGAAAGGTGTGGAAGGTTTGGGCGTCGCTGCGGGCGCGCGCGCGCGGAATATTCGATTGACATTGCGGTTGGATAATGGTGGTTGATGTGTGTGCGTGTGTGTGAAGTAGTGATACATGTGAGGTGACTACACGTCTATCTATAGGAAGGCGTTGTTGGCGCTGAGTTGTTGGATTAAACCGATGGCCAAGTCGCGGTCGACGCCGACGTCTCGAGCGACGCGCGTTTGCTCGCTCCATGATAAAGCTTCGAATTTGGACAGTAAACCACCGTCGAGGACTTCCAAGGGCGTGGGAAGCTGAAGAGGTTTACCTTCGAATGTTTTGGGCGTGCGGAACGTTCGGGGATTGAGACCGATTGGGGAGTGTACGACAGTGGTCAACGCGTGTTGAAGCGCGCGGAGCTTTTCGTACGTCGGTTGCTCGGTGGGCATCAAAATCCCGAGCGCGCCATCGAGCGTACCGAAGAATACGGCGTGTCTGTTAGCGCCCTTGGGGCGTTCACCAGCAACAGCTTTCTTTTTCGATGCGCCTTCGACGTTGAAGCGCACCATACGACTGATTGGTGAGCCGACGTGATACGCCGAACGCGCGAGGAGCTTTTGTCCTTTCCACGAATCTGGATGCTTTGGATCGTAAGTGAATATGCGTGCGTTTCCACTGAAATCTGACCCCAAGAGGCTCAACTGTGCGCCATCGATGAGGAACTCTGAGCTCACAACGTCCATGCGCTCGAAATCTTTTGACAATTGAATGAGCGACTTTTCAAAACCAGTATCCTTCCAACGGAAAAAGTGCAATCCTTTTTCTAAATCGCCAACGAGAATGAAATTCTTCACCACGTTGATGCTCACGGTGTGGATCGGCGTGTCGAAAAACGCCACCGAGTTGAGTTCGGTTCCATCCCACGTATGAACGGTGAGCTTGGTGCCGACAGCAACCATCAAGTGACCATCGAGTGCTGCGAGCGCGGTGCACGCCATGCGCGCTTCTCGAACGCAGCACACCTGACCAATCCAGCGGTAGCCATCGGGTGAGTCTTGGTCGCGCTCCCAAACCATGGAAAACAAAATTACGCGCCCACGACACGGAGTATCTTCACCACCAGGCATCGCAGTGCCGACGGCGAGAAGGGAAACCAACGCTCCAGTGTTTAAATCTTTCAACTGAACGTTTCGCACGCATTGCACGTGCTCGCCGGGTTCGAGCGCGTGCTGCCAAGCGCCGTCTAATGTTCCGGGAACGAGTAAGCGAACGGAGTATTGAAGTTCCATACCATCGTTTGCGTTCGCGCGTTCGCGACGGGCTTTAGCCAAGGCCAAACCATGGACATTCTCATCGGAAATATCTCTTTCAACCCACGGAACGAGAGACGACGTCACCAAGGCGTAAAGCTTAAAATCTGGCAAATACGTAATTGTGTGCGGCGTGCACTTGAGCGCCAGTTTTCGAACCGGCCACGCGGCTTCATAATGCATCTTACTCGGCATTTGACAAATACGCACGCCGCCCACGGCTGTGCCGAGGATGAAACCATTCGGACAGTTGACGTTATGGAACGGCGTAAACGCCACGATTTCGCCTTCTCCCCGAGTCGGAAGTGCGAGGACGCGAGAACGACGAACGATGAGCCATAACGGATATGGACCAGCGACGAAAACGCCTTGCACGCCCTGACCGTCGCCAACGTTATCGATGCGCGTTAAACGCGCACCTGCGAGTGAATCGCGCATTTGACCAGCCGCGCCTAAACCGGCGACGTTCAATCCCGCACCTTCCACGTCTACGTGTACTCGTGCAAATCGAAGTTCGTTCTCGGTGAGCACATCATCGCTATCGCCGTCGCGCGTCGTGCCGGCGGGAACGATAAAACCACGGTAGACCAATAACGTCCCATCGCCGCGCACGGCAGTCAACATCGGACGTTCGTGCGAGGATTCAAACGAGTCGACTCTAATATCTACGATTTCTGGCACGCTCGCGTCGGCGTTCAGTTTGATGCGCGGGCTCAACACGCGCGCACCTTCAGATAAACCGTCAGCGCTCCAGATGCGCGTGCAACTCGGCAAAGAGAACAACTCCAAACTTCCACCCGTTCGTGTCAACGCAATGATGGTTTCGCGCTGCTCGGACGCGTCCTTCTTTTTCTTACCCTCCAACCCGGTTAAAGACCCGTTTGTAGCCGCGCGGTGAATCCACCCACTGTGTCTTTCGCCACCACCCGGCGCATCGGCGGCGGCTACCGCGTCATTCACGAGTGTGAACGACGTCACTGCGGTCGTCGGTATCGGACCGGAATCCATCACCGCGAGGGTCATTTTATTTTCATCGCCGACGAGCAAACGGATGGAACCATCGGAAAGTCGAACTGCGACGTATGGGTCGAAAATCTGCGCAGACGCAATTGCCGAACCAGCGGGAGCGTCGATGTCACTCAAGGCTAAATCTTGCACTTTCATGCCGCCTTTTAATACGCGAATCGCGTGTTCGGTGATTTGCACAGAGCAATAATGCCCGAAGATGTTTGCCGCCGCTAAAGTTGCCGAGTCCGTAATGAATTCGAGCGCCGCGCTCACTTCTTGGAGCTCTTCGCCAGTTTCCAGAATCATCGTCGTCGACTGCATGCTAAGCACCAAATGATGGTGAAATGGTTCGCGCTCTTCCTTAGCGCCCTCCTTGCGGTAATGAATAGTCCACAATCCTTGCAAGTTTGGCAACGTCCCGGCTTCGACTTCGGTGACCAGCTCGGGCTGTACGCCGCGCGTTAAAATGGCGAGCGCTCCGTTCTTACCTTGCCCACACGCGGTGATGAGTTCAGTGCGATCTTCGACATCAGTACCAACGGGCGCGGACGCACCTACCGTAATGTCTACAACGGGCGCGACGCCTAGCAATGAGTCTTTCACTTTGAAATCGTAACCCGCGACTTTCAAGCCCGGGATGATACCGGCCAAGCCTTCGGGTTTCTTTTCTGTTATCGCCGCTGCTGCCGCATCCTGTGCTACGGTGGATGTCCCGTACAGCAATGCCTCCAGTTCATCTTCTTCGTCGGCGGCACCAGGCGTTGACGGCGCAGGTGGCGCTTCTTCAACTTTTGCGCGCTTGCCCATGATTCTCGTCACCGATTTAGCGCGCTTCCCCTTTGACTTCTCCATGACGTCTTCATCTTCGTTTTCATCTTCGGGCTCGGGCAACAACAGCGGCGCGGCTGGTTCTTCTTTTGGGGTGAATTTCACCAACAAAGAGTCACCAATACGGCTACCGAGGAATAACAAATCACGCGCGAGTAAGCACATCCCTGACGAAAGCACAGCGCCGCCAGCTCGCTGCAACATCATGCGCTTCAAGTGTCGTCCATCGGTGTGCAACGCCAACAAGAGCAACGCACCCGTTTTTGTCGTCACGAGCACACGCTCTTCGGAAACTACAGCGGCCTGCGCGCCGTCTAGGGTCAATTCTAATCCGCAATCTATGGCGCGAGCCGCGCACCTCGGCGGCGGGTTTGCCATCGCGTCTGGTCCCATACCTGCCGCACGCGCCTGCGCCTCAGCGTCGTTGCCTTCTTGAGGCCCACCACGACCAAACGTGTTCAAACTCAGTGCCGTCGAACTTTCTTGCGATTCGTGCAATAAAAAGTCTGTGGACATGACGAGCGCGCCTCCGAGCGGCGGCAGCAACGCTGTCAATTTGTACGCGCTCGAGGGCAATCCCTGCCGACGCCAAATCACCGTACTCTTCTGCTTATCCACGTCAATCGACAAAGCCACGAGTTCGCACGTATCTTTTGCCAAATTATAGCGCCCTGCCCACGTCGGGGTCTTTTCAAACAACAATAACAGCGCCGGCTCGCCGTACCCGTGCAAAAAGCACACGTCTCGAATCATCTTCACCCCTCGCCCCTCTACATTCAACTCAAAAGATTCTCGCACCGCCGCCGCCGGTCCACGCACTTGCGTATCATCATCCCCAACTCCACCGCCGTCGTTCGCGCTCACCAGACCGAGCCCACCGTTCACGCTCGCCAACACGCGCACGCGTGCCGCGACTCCATCTCTCCGCAACACAACCGCCGCGCAGCGACCTTCCGGATCCGCCACCACAAGCGGTGCTTCACGGCTCATGCGCAGTGTCTGATACATCGGATTGCACCCCAAGTCCCCTTCGAACGAGTGCAACGACGACGCACGAACACCACCAGTGAGCGCGTCGTACTCGACGACGCTCAATTTGTGCTCGCGAATCCCAATCAACAACCCGTCTCTTTGATTCCTCGGCGCCCCGAACCGACGACGCAGGACGGCGATGGAACCAATCGGCCCTTGAGCATCGAACTCGCACACCACATCCAGCGTCTCAGCGTCCGCGGTGCGATTCACGGCGTAGATTGTCACGCGATTCGCGCTCACGACGATCACATTCGGGTCCCCACCATCGCCCACGGCGCGGGTGAAATACGCCGCGCACGCGTGGTCCACGCCCGTGGGTGGGTGCACTTCACGGTGCACGACGTGCGACATCTCGCGCGTTCGCGCCGTCACAGGCGTCGGCGTCTGCGGCGGCGTCGTCGACGGTGGTGGTGGTGCGCTCGTTGTCAACCTCACTGTCCCGCACGCACATGTGCGCGACGCTCGCCACGTCTTCGGCGCGCGCGTGTGCTGGACGTGCGCGAACGCATTCGTGTCGTTCGTCTTCGCGCGTGGCGTCTTCGCGCGTGGCGTCGCGCGTCGCGTCGGTGACGTTTGGTGTGCGCGCGCGAGGACAACAGCGCGTTCGCGACGCGAGAGTGCGCGTGGTGGACGACGTCGACGGCGATAAAGGCGCGAGCGCGAGCGCGAGTGCGACGGCGAGCGACGTTGGCGTGGGTGGCATGCGCGCGCGATCGAGGGACGGGTCGATGTCGGGCGACGTGGACGGCGGTGGGGACGCGCTCGGGCCGTCGTCGGCTTTGGCGTCGGCGCCGGCTTTGGCGTCGACGCAACGTGTGATATTCGGCGTGCCCATGTCCCCGGAAGTGTATGCCATTGCTTTGGTGTACTTTGTGCAAGGCGTCATCGGGCTGTCGAGATTGGCGAAGGATTTCTATTTGAAAGATGAGCTGCACTTGAGTCCGAGCGAAACGGCTTTGATTTTGTCCATTTCGCAGGCGCCGTGGTTGGTGAAGCCATTGTGGGGGTTTTTGAGCGATTCCGTGCCTATCTTTGGCTACAGACGAAAATCGTACCTCATGATATGTGGGGCGATCGGATGTTTGGGGTGGTCATCGATGGCGACGTGGGTGGACGCGCCGGCGACGGCGGTTGTGGCGTTTACGCTCGGGTCTTTGAGCATCGCGTTTAGTGATGTTTTGATCGACAGTATCGTCGTCACGAAAGCGCGTGGAGAAGAACAAGGGGTTTCTGGATCTTTACAGTCGCTGTGCTGGGGATCTGTTGCCATCGGGAGCATCGTCAGCTCGTACTTTAGTGGAAGTTTGATTGAGTCTTACGGGTCTCGGTTTGTCTTTGGCGCTACCGCGGTGTTCCCGCTCTTGATTGCCGGAGCATCGACGTTGGTGCAAGAAAAGCCCGTGCCGAAAAGCGAACTGATGTCGCGCGATAGCATATTCACTGACTTCAAAACCATGACTGGCAAGTTATTCCAGGTTGCCAAGCGACGCGACATTTGGGCGCCAGCGTTTTTTGTCTTTTTATGGCAAGCAACGCCGAGCGCCGGGACGGCTATGTTTTACTTTAACACAAACGAACTTGGGTTTAATCCGGAATTCCTGGGCCGAGTTGCTTTTCTTCGCGCGTTTGCCGCCCTCGGTGGGGTGGCGCTGTACAATGGCTACCTCAAGCGCGTGCCGCTGAAAAAGATGTTTTTATGGACGTCGATTCTCGGCACCGCCCTCGGTTCTACGCAACTGTTGTTGGTGAGCCGCATGAATTTAGAATTAGGCATTAGTGACAAGCTCTTCGCGTTGACGGATACCGCAGTATTGACAGTTTTAGGCGAGGTGAGCTTTTTACCAGTACTCGTGTTAGCGGCAAAGATTTGCCCCGAAGGCGTCGAGGCGACGTTTTTCGCCGCGCTCATGTCTCTCTTCAACGCGGGGGGCGTGACGAGTGAATTCCTGGGTGCGGGACTGACACAAAGTCTCGGCGTAACTGCCGATAACTTTGATAATCTTTTCCTCTTGGTACTGATTTGCAACGTTACTGGTTTATTACCGCTCGCCGCGTTGAAACTCATCGACGAAGTCAAGGAGGACGACGCTGTCGTTCACGTCGACGTGGAGAAGGGCGATTGAGCGTTTGCGCACATATTTATTAGTACTGCTGATGTTGTAACAAAATCATGAACTCCATTCCTTATTATTCGAGAAGGTTTCACGCTCGGTGGAATTGAACCACCCCGCGCGCGCCGCTAAGCGCCGCGAGACCGTCAGCGTCTTGAGAACCCTCCGGCTTTGGGGAAACAAAGCCATCACAGGGTATGAAATAAGTTCTACGAATAGAAGAGAAACACGAATACCATGGATTCGGTCTAATTGATTTTGATATAGTAGGAGCGTAGGCCTGTAATCTGAAGATTTGGAGTTGGAACTACGAAGTGTTTGTATACCGTTTTTTTTTTTGTTTTTGGATTTGTGTTTTTTCGGGCATCTGAAGAAATTCGCGAGTCAACGAGATAAAGAGTCACTGATAAAACCTGATAAAATATAGAGCGTCCAAAAGATCATAAGGCATCGTTCTTCTTGTCTGTGGGAAAACGTCCAAGGTATAATCATTTGAGTGTAGGAAATACTACGGCGTGCGTGTGTAGGAATATACTACGACTACGGCGGAGGAGAGAGCCAGAACCATAAAGAGAAGATGATAAATCTATGGAAGAGGGGGACGTGACGCAAATAAACACTCGAGCCAGAAAACTACCGATGATAAATATCGAAGCAGGTGGTCGAGAACTTTGATGAAGCGACGCTGTTTGGTTGTAAACTACGGACGAATCCTAACGCAAAACAAACGTCTGAAACAAATAAAGCAAGAGTGCGTGCGTACGTGTAGTAGCCCCAATCATGAGAAATATATGTGTGCAGCAGAGATGTGCGGGTCCTGGGAACAGAAACATAGACAACAACCACCCCGGACGCGTGCGCGTCGCGAGGAAGGCGTGTTCAACATCGAGTGTAATCAAACCTCTTTGTCCTCTCTCCAGTGCATCGAATTGCGTCGAGCACGCGTGGTGCGAAACTCCTAGTAGGAAAAAAACGTCTCCAGGTAAACGCGGTAAACGTATACATGTCTAAACCGGATCATCACCAGCGTGATTGATAGATTGATAGCTTTCTGGGTTCGTGCGTGCGTGTGACAGCCGCGAGTTCAGCAGAATTCCTACAAAATTGAGACGCACAATTGTGTGACGCGAATCTCGCGAGATCTCGCGAGATCGCGTCCGCCACCCGGCTCGCGAGAGTCCGGGCTTGTTCCGGCGACCGACGGCGGCGCGGGACGCACCGCGCGAACGCGGTGCGCGCCTAGCCTGTCGTGAGTGCGCGATGCGCGCGGAGACGCGTCGCGCACTGACGCCGTCGCGCGCGGGTGGGCACCCTAGGGATCGGCGATGGCTGTGTATGTATGTACCCCGTATGTGTGTACCCCTGCACCACCGCATCTGGCGGTCGGGCGCGGTGTCTGTGTCGCGCGTACTTCGCGGCGCATCGTCGTCGTCGGTGTCTATGGACGCCGCGCGCGCGTTGGCATCGCACGCATCGCGCGTCAGCGCTCTCGCGCGCGTTCACGGACGAGACCGCGCGTCGTCGTCGGCGGCATCATCATCGTCATCGTCAGCATCATCATCGGCCGCATCGGTGTTGAGACAGTGCGCGAAGCATCGTCGCGCGACGGTGATGGCGGCGTCGCCGTACAAGGCGCAAGATGAGATCTCGGGACGCGTCGTGCTCGTCACGGGCGCCAATCGGGGCATTGGTTTAGAGCTGTGCAAGTTGTTTCTCGAGAAAGGGAACGAGGTGCGCGCGGGGTGTCGCGTCGAGTCGGATGAGCTCGCGGCGTTGGCGCGCGCGTCCAACGGGCGATTGACCGTGAGTCACGTGGACGTGGGTGACGAACGGAGCATTGCAGAGTTTGCCGCTGGGTTGAAAGCCGCTGGGGTGGAACACGTGGATGTGGTGTTGAACAACGCGGGCGTCGTCGGCTCGGATGGGTACTCCAAATGGGACTTGCAAAGCACGACGCAAGAAGAAATGATTTACGTGTTCAAGGTGAACACGTGCGGACCGGTATTGATGGTGAAGTATCTAAACCAGCTCGGCTTGATTGGGAGCGGCGCCGCCGACGGTTCGGAAACGCTCGTGGGAAACGTCACCTCAAAAGTCGGCTCCATCGACGACAACGGCTCGGGTCAAGGCTACGCCTACCGCGCGTCCAAATCCGCGTTGAACAACTGCAACCGATCCATGCAAATCGACCTCGCACCGCAAGGCGTGCATTTCGCTTTACTCCATCCGGGTTGGGTGCGCACGGGCATGACCGAAGGCCGCGGATTGATCGACGCGCGCGAATCAGCCTCCGGTTTAATTCGCGTCCTCGAAGGCGCGTTCGGCGATTGCGAACACCACTGGTTCGACTATAAAGGCGATGCCATCCCGTGGTGACGCGACACACACACTTCACGACACAACTCACCTCCTCTGCGTCGCGCTCGCGCAAAAAAACAGTTTCCCTTGTCTCCCTTTCTAGTGAAATTCCAAATCCGCCAATCATGAACGGTCAATTACCCCCCCTCATTACCTCATCCAAAAGTATGACGAGGATGAGAGGAATGTGACCCGCGCGCCCGCACGGCGTCACACGCGCGCACGACGCCTCACGCCACTCAACGAGCGTCGGCGCGCTCGACGTATTTTCCACCTCGCCCGTTCGCCCTCGCGCAGTCGTCGTTCGGTGACGCCATCGCGCGCGACAGTGCGTCGTCGCCATGGAGCGCATTCCGAGCGCGGATGATTTCATGGCGTCGCTCTGGCGCACGCAAAACGCGCACGCGGCGCTGCACCCGGGCGGCGTCGCGCGCACGCCGAGTCAGAATGAAATGGAGACATATTTTAACGCCATGCTCGCCGGGCAGACGCCGCAGAATGTGAACGCGTTGGAGGCGATGACGCCGCGCGAGGGCACGCCCACGCCCGGGGGGATCCCGCGCGTGGCGTCGATTGATTTTTTACGAAAGATGATCGTTGGACAGCAGCAGTTTATGGGTTCACAAGGCGCGGGTGGTCAACTAGGGAGTGCGACGAGTCCTGGGGCGATGACGCCGAATACGGCGGCGGCATTTGCGTCGTTGGCGGCGAGCTCGGGGGCGAATTTGGCAGCGTTGGGGCAGCTGGCGGCGCACGGCGGGGACGCGAACGGCGCGAATGGCGCGGGTGCGGGTAAGGCGACGAAGGGTGGACGGTCTGGGACGAAACGTGCTGCGACGAAGGCGCCTGCGGCCAAGAAGGCGCCTGCGGCGAAGAAGGCGAAAGCGGCGCCCGCTCCCAAGAAGGCATCGCCCGCGGCTGGGGCAAAGGGTAAAAAGGCGTCGACCAAGGCCGGGGCGGCGGCGTCGACCAAGGCGGCGCCACCGACGAGTGGGTCGGCTAAACCGACGAAAAGCACGACGGAATCCGAAGACGGTGAGTATTCTGACGATTCGCGCGATGAAAATGGGAACCCCATAGCGAATGACGTGCGACGGCAGCGTCGCATGTTGAGCAACCGCGAAAGCGCGAGACGAAGCCGGAGAAGAAAGCTCGAGCACGTGGCGACGCTCGAAGCACAGATTGCTCAACTCAATGCCGAGCTCGCGATGGCGATGCAGAAATGCCGGCAAATGGAGCTTCGCACTGCCGAACTCGTGCGCGAAAACACAACATTCAAGGCTGAAAACCAGCGCTACTTGCAATTGCTGCAGCAAGCTGGGCCGCCGGGCGCGAGCGTCACCGCCCCGAAAGCGGCATCATCAATCGAGCGCAAATCAAGTTTGCAGCGCATTTCGAGCAATGGCGACCTGACCAAAAGAGTCGACTCGCCGACGATCGGAAGCGGTACGGGCTTTGTGCCGTTTCGCTCGCTTCAATCGTATGAAAATTTGCTCGCGTTGCAGGCTCAAGCGCAACAAGGTGCTGGCGGTCGCGCCACGTAACCCGAGCTTAGTCTTCCCGCGCACCCACCGCGCACCCAGCCAATGGCATTAGTACTCATCATTAGCCCCGAGTACGCGGCGTCGGCTTGTATAGCACTTGTGATAGTAGTCCACCGTCGCGTGATTCACCCATGACTCTCCACATCTAACCCTCAGAGCGAAGCGACCGAGAAAAGTGAACGTCGCAAATGTGATTAATTGTAGGCGTTGAGGTCTGTCTCGTACTCCTTCGTTTTTTGTTTCCATCTCCTCGCTACCACGGATGGGACACACACAGCCCAGACCACACAACCTCGCGCACGCCACGCGACGCATCATCGTCGTCGAGCATGGCGTCTCAGCGCGTGATTCCGCGCCTCGTCGCGCGCGCGCCGCGCACCGTCGCGCAGCGCCTCGGAGACGCGTCAACGTCATCGCCGACGCTTCGCTCGTTATCCAACCGGGCGTTGGATGACGAGCGCCTCGGTGCGCTCGATGCCGTCATGGGCGTCACTCGGGTGCCATCCAGCGAGAGCATCGATGATGCGTCGTCGTCGTCGTCGTCGTCGGCGGCGGCGGCGCGACGTACGGTGCGTGAGTGCACGGTGGAGCTCACCGAAGACACCGCGGTGAGACTGGAGCTCGAAGTGTCGAGCGCGAGCGCGCGACTCATCAGAGCCACCATGCGGTCGCCTCTTGGCATAGTATTCGAAGAAATCGAAGGCGAAATCACGGTTGTAGAGTTTTTCGATCAATCGGACACGCTCGGGCCGATTTCAAAGGGGATTAAGATTGGAGATGTCCTTCGCGCGACGTCGGCGATGACGCGCGAGATGTCGTACGGCAAGTTGGGAATACTCGGGGGCGGGAATGGCAGGCCGACGTGGAAGCGCGTGATGTACACGGTGGCGCGGAACGATGAGCTCGATGATGTCACGTTTGATCAAGCCATGAAAGCGATTGGGTCGAATGCAAAAGCGGGGGATTACGACGTAGAGTTGGTGTTTGAGCGACGGATGTCGTGAGCGAATGCGAAACATTTTCATTCATGATTTTGTAGTGTTGTTACATTTAGATAGAAGGCGTGTACGTATTAGGCAATCGCATCAATTACGCCGCACTTGCTCCTCCTTTTGTGGGGAAATTAGCCACGGAATTTGTTCGAAGTGCGTTGATAATCTCGTCGCTCCATCCTTTGCCTCCGTTGATGGGACGCACCGCGCGCACGGGCTCCAACACATCCTTGGAATAATCGCACTTGTATCCGCCAATGACGGTGTCTAAAACCGCCTTGTCTTCAACGCACGCCATAAGCATGCGCGTAGACCCGTAGACTTCGCTTACGAGCTCGAAATTCGCCTTTTCTTCGTCGGTCAAGTTGGCGACATCCTCTTCGAGCGTGCGTTCGACGTCATTCAACAACGCCGGCGGGCAACGCAATCCCATCAAACGCTGGGCCATCGCGAGGCGCGCGCCGAGGCTTTCAGAAGACGCCTTTGGCACGGACGTCAATTCGTCAATCTTAGCGTCGTTCTCCGCGGCGCCAAATGTGTCGCCGTATATCCGAGCCACTCCGGCGACGTGGTCGACGCCCATGACAGCGACGACTTTCCCACCATTCTCCGCCTTGTTCACGCACTCTCGAATCGTCGACGCCAAAACACAATCGCGTTCGTCGATGATGACCTTTTCAAAATAATCATTCGTGCGTTCGCTCGCGGCAGCGGCGAGAGGATGATCATCCGGCAATAACAATCTATAGTTGCGTTCGCTCTGCGTCGCAAACGCGCCATCCAACTCTCCCAGCGTCGGCGTCGATACCAATCGTTTAATGGTCACCGCCTTGGGACGATCACCATACACAATCGTCGCTCGCACCGCGAACGCCGCGGCGTACACTAAAACTTCGGGTGGAAGTTGCGCCTTCATGTTTTCCCACTGCGGCGACTCTTCAATCGGTCCGAGCTCGCCGAGCAACATCCCCGCTAAACGCGTGACGAAAATCAACGCTTCATCCGCCGCCGCGGCATCCATCATCATCGCAGAAACTCCTTGCTCGTACTGCAGTACGTTCCCCGTCGAATCACCGTGCTCGCTCGTCACCGCCGTCTCCACGACGACGAGCGACGGCTTCGTCTTCAATATAAACTCCGCCGCATCGTGCGCGCCCTCCGTGCTCAAGTGCGACACCCCGAACATCACGCACGAATCATCGAGCTTGGTAAACGTCCCCGCGGTCCACGCATCGGGCGTCGCCGTCACCGACGTTGTTGGAGATAAGTCTTCCACGTCTTGGTCCTCAAAGAACGCGCGCGGGCGCGCGCGGTCTACACGACGACCACCTCCACCAGGCGCGCGGAAGACCCCGCGCGCGCGCATCGCGCGCGCGAGCGAATTATTTCCAGCGTACGTGCGCGGGATCGACGACGCATGGCGCGCGGTAAACATCGCGTACGGGCGTCGAGCTATGGCGAGAGGGTACAGGGTAAAAGTTGAGGTATTTGCACAGAGGGACGCGCGTCCCGACTACTACGTGGTGCTATTGCGGATTCGCCCGGCGCGCGTCGATATCGGCGGCCCAAGCGCTGACTTTCACATGCGACGTCGTGGTGAACGTCTTCCCGGCTTCACCACCGATGATATCCTTATCCTGCGCGCGGTCGCGAACGAAACGCGTCCAGTCAGTCGTCGACGCTACGAGCCGCGAAATACACGCGCACACGCGATACGCAACGCGCGCGCGCGCACACACACCTTTGGAACATTATTCCCACCCTTCTTCGCCTTCTCTTCTGCCTTCTTCGCCGCCTCGGCGTCGGCGCGAAGCTTTTCCTCGCGCTTTTCTCGTTGCTCGGCTCGACGCGCTTTATTCTTCTTATTCGAGCTTTGCTTATTCCTCGGTAGCGACGACGACGCCGACACCGACGCGGTCTTCGCTGACGCGGACGCGGCAAACGTCTTCCCCTTGCCTGCGGTTGAGCTTTTCGATGACGCGCCGCCGAGGAACCGTCTCGCGACCGCCGCGCACACGGCGCCCACGACGACGAGCATCAACAACCCATTCCCTTTCTGCGCCGTTCCCGTCGCCGTCGTCACCGCGCGTCGCCGCCGCGCGCTCGACGACGTCGCCGATGTTCTTTTTGACGACGTCGTCGTCGGTGGTGGTGCGCCGCCGCCGCGTCGCACGGTGGCCATGGCGCGCGAGCGACGATGTGAGGCGCGTCACTCGGCGGCTCGCGGCGATGAACCGCGGCGGTGGCGACCGCGGCGTCGGCGTCGTGCCGCCACCGGCGCCAGCGATCGATCGCGATGTCGCCGATGCGGTAATCTATCGCTCGCTCGAGCCCGACGTTGAGGAGTACGAGCGTCGAGCGCGCGAGGATGTCGCATCGCTCGTGGCCCTGGCGGTGGTCGAACGCGTCATCATCGACGACGATGGGCGTGATGTTAGCGCGCGCGCGTGTACGAGCGCGAGCGCATCGACGACGCGCGCGATGACGGACCTGTCAAAGGCGCCCGCGGCGAATGTGCCGGCGTTGGCGCGCGCTGGGAGTCGTGAGCTCATGGATTTATTTCCCAAGGCGCGGTCCAAGGCGCCGGCGCCGGCGGCCAAGTCGACGGCGCCGTCGTCAATTTGGGCCGTGAACGCGCTGCATAAACAATTTAATACCGCGCTCGGGGCGATTCTTGACGAGCTCGTCAAGCTTGACGTCGTGGATCCGTTTTTAATCGCCGTAGACGTGAGAAACGTCCCAGACTATTACGTCGTCATCGAAACGCCCATCGATATCACCACCATGCGGGACAAGGCGCGCGGTGGGAAGTATTTAAGTAAAGACGCATTCGCGAATGATTTACGGTTGATGGAATCCAATGCGGTCAAGTATAACGGGTCGAAATCGGTCGTGGCGGATATGGCACGAGCGGTGGTGAGCCGCGGCGAAGAATTGCTCTCGCACATGCCGCGCGTTGATTTCGTGACGTGTGCGCGCGTCGCCGCGTTCGCCGACGCGTTGACGCGCGACAAAGATAGTGTTCTTTCGCCTGATGGTGATGGGATTACGGACGCAGGGTATGGTGAAGACGATGTAGACGCGAACGTCGCGGCGTGGCGCGAGGCGACGATGCGGACGCGCGTTCGACGCGTGTTTCGAGCCAAGGCGCTCGCGGGGTTACCACTCGGCGATCGACGAGCGGTGCGCCCACGAAGCGCAAGGGGAATGTTAGATTTCATGCGCGCGAGTGCAGACCACTGTTTCGAAACCGAAAGCCTTGCGAACGACGCGACGGCGTCGATAGAAGTGGGTGCTCGAAGCGCCGCGCCCGAAGACGACATCTTCATCGCAAACGCCGTGCCTGCGCTGCCGCAATACACCGGCACCGCGCTCGTAATGCGCGATGAAGATGCTTTCGACGCCATGACGCGTGCGGTCGCGCGCGCATGGCTCGAACGACCGCAGTTTGAAATGGGCGCGGTTGTCACTCGAGGCACGCTCCACGTCGTCGCGTCTCGTGCGCAGGATTTTATCACCAATATCGCGCGCGCCATCAAGCACGCCACTGTGAATGATGATGCCGTCATTACCACCGCCACTACCGCCAACACCGACGACGACGACGACGAGCGTGCGAGAAAGAAGCAGCGCACACCCGCCGCCGCCGCCGACGCTCAATTCTTCGCCGCGGTTCGCGTATCGCGTCGCCTCCCGCAGGCGCGCCGCGCGCTGAGATACGCCCCGACGCCGTAAACACCGCTCTTGTTCATAGACTATAGTATTCTTTAGGGTTCAATATTCACATCATCGTTAGCATGCGTCTGCGCACCACAAAAGCAAAAAACACGCGTCGCGGTCAACAGAGGGGAAGGATACGAATAGTCATTCTTACCCACGACTCCATTTCGCGACTCCTGCGTCGCCGCCGCCGCCGCGATGGATTCGCCATCCTCGCGCGGTGGACCTGGGAGCACATCGAGCGCGCGCGCGTCGCCGTCGAGCGCGACGACGCGATCGCGTCCGTCGTCGCCGACGAATTCAATGACTGATGATTACGTCGGTGATTTACCACCAGCCAGCGCGTTCGGGCGCGCCAAGGCGCACGCGCGCACGGATAGTTCGTGCTCGACCGATGGGTATGTAAAACGTTGTGGCGTTGTGCGTTTGTCACCGTCGTGGTGGTGGTCGTCGTCGTTCGCGGTGATGCGACTGCGTGTTTGTTTCATTCATGATTGATGATGAGTTTCGCGGCGTCTGTCTTCGCGCGACTAACGACGCGCTACATATGCAGGTTGATCGGTGCCGCGGCGACGCGAGAAAGTTTTGACGTTGAAGTGGGGTTTAGCGCGAGCGCAAGCGCGAGCGAGGCATCGGCGTTTCGAAGGTATGTCACGGCTGGGAGCGCGGGCGGTATGCGGTCGTACGCGCTCGCGGCGGCGGGCGTGCTCGTCGTGTTGGTGCTCATCGTGCTCATCGGCATACCTTTAAATACATGGAATTAGCCCAGCATACGTGTGTGCGATCGTCGAATTTATGTACATTAGGCGTCTAAGAATAGACGGGGTCTCTCGTCGTGTAAAAACATATCGCTCCAATCCTCATGCGTGCATGCATTCTCTCTGTGTGTTTGTGTGTTTTATGTTACATTCAGTGTTCACTCAGGATTTCTAAATCCCATCAACCGCGCCGACGAGCTCTGCGCCGCGAACATCAACCCGGCGACCAAGCCGAGCCCACCCGCGCAGACAGCCGTTGGCGTCCTCATGCACACCTTCGCGCCCGCCGTCCCGCCCGCGACGTATCCTAATCCACCCGAGATGGCTGGAAATAACAAAATGTCTCTATAATCCGTGGTGTTGAAGTTTCCAACTGCGTGCGGCGACGAATACGTACGACGGCGGTTAGTTTCTTTATCATCGTCGACGACAAACCATGGATTGGTTTCGAGCGTCATCGTTCCCGTCGCGCCTCGCACTCCGCTGATCCGCGCGCGAACGCACGCGCGGTGCGCACGCGAGCACATGCGACGCGCACCGCGCTATGGCGCGCCGCGTCCGATGGCGCGCCGCGTCGTCGCGGTCAGCGCCAGCGCGGCGCGCGCCGGGCTAACCCCACCAGAATCATCACATCGCCCGACGACGACGATCGCGACGACGAACGCGCGAACGACCGAGGGCGACGCGACGCATTTAACGCATACGTACCCACGCGCGAGAGCGTCGGCGCGCGATCCGCGACCGCATAGCTCGGGACGTCGCCGATCACGCCCATGTCAGAGCGCCACTGAGTGACGATCGACCGGCACAACTCGGCACGGTTTGAGCGTCGCGCTCGCCGCTCGACAACGAGCGAGGCGGTGCATTCGGTCGCGGTTCAACGCACGGGGTCGTTCGCGACTGCGGCGGGCGGCGCACGCGGCGCGCGGGGCGAGCGGCGCGGTGAGCTGGGTGTGATTAAATTCAAAAGTTTTTGTCCCAGTTCGGTGTCGTTCTTCTTGTCGTCGTCGTCGTCGTCGCGATGACGCAAGGTATGGGGGTGAGCACGAGTGATCCCTCGTCGCTTCCACCGCTGATTGAGTCGGCGACGGGGAAAGGGAAGGCGCGCGCGCGCGGGCGGTGGGGCGCGAGGGGCGGCGAAGCAACAGAGGCGACGACGAGCGAGGACGCGTCGACGTCCAATGGTTACGGAGGCGACGGTGACGGTGACGAGGTGAGTGAGGGTAGGTACGAGCGTGCGTTCGCGTCGTCGATGAACGACACGACCAAGTTGCTCGTGTGCGGTGGTATCGCTGGAGCGTTTAGTAAGACGTGCACGGCGCCGTTGGCGCGGTTGACGATATTGAGGCAGTTGCAAGGCACGAACGCCGTGCCGGGATGGAACGCCGAGGCGCAAGCTCGATCAGGGATCATACATAGTTTACGTAGAATCGTGCAGACGGAGGGCGTGGCTGCGCTGTGGAAGGGGAATGGGGTGACGATTATTCATCGACTGCCGTATTCGGCAGTGAACTTTTACGCGTACGAACAACTCATGAATGGTTTGGATACCGCGATGAAGACGCTGCATTTCGATGAAAACGGTGACCCTTCGTCAGGTACGTTTGGCTGGGGCGTCGCACAGCGGCTCTTAGCGGGTGGATCGGCGGGATGTATCGCGTGTACGATGACGTATCCGCTGGATTTGATTCGCACGCGCTTGGCGGCGCAGACGACGACGAGACACTACACCGGTATCGCCGACGCATTCGTAAAGATATTACGTGACGAGGGCACAAAAGGGTTATATCGAGGTCTGCGCCCGACGTTGATTGGCGTCGGTCCAAATTTAGCGCTCAATTTCGCGGCGTACGAGACGTTTAGAAATTACTTCACCGAGCTCAACTCGTCTGGGCCAAACGGTGGCGATTACGTCCATCCCATGGCGGTAAATATGGCGAGTGGCAGCGTCGCCGCCGTTGTGAGTGCCACGGCGACTTTTCCAATCGATCTCGTGCGCAGACGCATGCAAATGCGGGACGCGGTGAAGGGTGACAGCTTTGTCGGCGTCTTTAAACGCGTTTTAGCCAAGGAGGGTGTCACGGGGTTGTACCGCGGCGTCTTAACCGAGTACGCCAAAGTCATCCCGGGCGTTGCGTTGACGTATACAACCTATGCGTTTCTAAAACGTGAGGTGATGGGTCAAGAAGGGCGATTGTCGTAACGATTACCGCCGCAAGCGTCACCATCTCCAGACGAAAGTCGCGGGCGTCTCTCGATCTCTACTCTATTACTGTACTTGCACTTGCTGTTGCGTATCTAGTTGTCTCGTTGTGAAAAATGTTCATTAGGATATCTATTTCAAATCAATTCGTCGTCGTTGTCGTCGTCGTCATGGTCGTCGTTCTCGTCATGGTCGTGATCTACGCCGTGTCCCGCGACGCGTCTTCGCCCGCCGCGTAATGAATCGACGCGTATTGCGCAACTCGAGGCGACGCCCGTCGAATGATATCCACCGCTAAATGCGACGGAATGCTCCCCAATCCAACGTCTGGACGTTCACACGCCAGACGATGATGTGAGAGTAAAAACGCTTTCGCTGCGGCGCGAAACGCCGGCGCAAACGCCCCGTGTGTCTCAATCGTCCACGACTGCGCCACGCGAGGAGTGTAAATCTCAATCGCCTCCTTGGCGACGTACACTTCATTCCAATCATCATACCCATCATCGCCTCGCCGCGTCACGACGTGTAGCGGCACACCACTCGACGTCACGCACCGCACCGAGCGTTTCGTCTTCGACACCCCCGCGCCGACGCCGACGAATGTTTGAAACGTCCACGGATGCGACGCGAAACTCGGCTGCTCGTACGTCTTCCCCGGATCAATCACCCGATACGGACGCTGGCGACCATCGTAGCCGATCCAAAATAACTGCACGCGTTCATTCGTACTACGCATTCGCATTCGCATTCGCGCGCACGCGCACCGCACAAATCGTCGTCAGTCATGTCATGTAATCCGTAATCGAGTCCCGTCGCGTCGTCGTCGATTCGAGACGCGCGTGCGCGTCGTTCGCGTACCAATTCTTAAACGTCACGCGCACGGGCACGCGAGAATCCCTCGACACCACGCCGCGCGGCGCACCGTTCGCGAGCGGGTCCGCGATTGCGCCACCGCCGCCGCCTCCGTCGCCGTCGTCGTCGTCGTCCCACGTTGCCGTCCGTCGCGACGTCGTCGCCACATCCGAGACGGCGAAACACCCGCCGCGCCGTCGTCGCCACCGCGCGTGCGCGCGCCCGCCGTCGCCCTCGCGCGCGCGCGCGACGAAAAAATAGTACAATCGCACGAACGCGCGCATGAGTTCGCGCGCACCGGCGATGGCGATCAACGCGCGCTGCATTGTGGCGACGCACTGCATTGTGACGCGACGCGAACAGTCGCGCGTGCGCATCATTCGTCGCATCAATCGTCGATCGACGGACGCGCGACGTCGATCGCGCCGCGCCAACGCAACGGAATGGTGGATGGAATTTTCACGCACGCGTTCGGCGCGTTTGGTGGCGTCGCGAACGGCGTCGCGCGTCACGAATCGCGCGTTTCATGGGTGAATTGAATCCACACACCCATATCGTGTCGCTGTAACACTAAATCCACGACGATGGATCCACGCAACGCATTCGCGTCGTCACTGTGCGCCGAATCGACGCGTGTGCACCGCGCATGGGCGAGCGTACGTCGCCGACGTCGTCGGCGAGACCGACGATGCGCGACAGCGCGCCCTTGCTCGGCGGCAGCGGCGGCGCGCGTTCGGGCGACGCCGCGGGTGCGCAACACCAAGGGTCATCCGCGGCGGACGATCATCACGCGACGTCGTCCAAGCATAAGACCGGAGTGTGGGGCGCGCGCGATCGCGGATGTTTAGGATCGTATAACGACGTCGTCAGCCGGTTTCCGTCGTTTCAAATCTTGCTCTGCACGCTCGTCTCCGTGGCGATTCTCGGCGTGCTGTGGGACTTGGCGAATGGTGAGTCGAAGAAGGAAGCCGTGCTTACGTCGTTTCTTGGCAGCGCCGCTGTGGAGACGATGCTGTCGTTGGATAATTTGGTGGTTTTTCATCAGATATTTATATCGTTCAAGGTACCGGCGAGTCGACGGCCGGGGATTTTGTTGGCGGGGATACCGGTGATGATCGCGGTGCGGGTGACGTTGTTTATGAGCTTTCACGGCATTTACACATACATGCGGATCGTATTCGGTGCGATTGGGTTATTTATCATGTATCAGGCGGTGTGTGTGTTGTATTTTGGTGACGAGGGCGACGATGATCCTGATTTAGCATCTCATTGGTTCATTCAAGGCTTCAAGGCGTGCCTCGGGAAGCGGTTGAGCACGCGGTACGAAGGAAGCGCGTTTTGGGGAAAGGATGAGCTAACGTCTGCGGTGTATTTTACGCCCATGCTGCTCGTGATGATGGCGATTGAAGTCGCGGATGTGATGTTTTGTATCGACGGCGTGTCAACTATTTACGTCGTCGGGCACGACAATTTGCACGCGGTTATTTTAGGCGACCACTGCGCGGCGTTTTTGGTGCGCGCGTTGTACCCAATGTTGCAAGGCACGGTGGATTTATTTCCGGATTTGAACTATTCTGTGGCGGCAACATTGGCGGCGGTAGGGGTAGATATGATTGCTAGCGCGTTTGGCAAGGAGTTTCCGGTGTATACGCTGGTGACGTTCATGGTGGGGGCGTTTACGTTGGGCATCGTCTCTTCGTTGACGCGCGGGATATGCATTCGACGGGACGACCCCAAGCCGAACGACGTCGACGATAACAACGTCTGACCGATAGCCCGTGCGGGCCCACACGAAGAACACAACTATAACCTATAATATGTTGACACGTGCTTCACGTCTATAGCCAGAGCGCGCGCGCGACGACAAAGAGCGCGCGACGCCGACGAAAAGAAATGTACAATACGAATTTACAACCTCAAACTAAACACCTAAAATCCCGCGCTCGCCGCGCTCGCCAGACGCCGCTGCGCCTGAACGACATCCATCACACCACGCAACGCATCTACGAACGCATCGTGCGCGTCTCGCATCGCTGGCGACGGCATACCGCCGCCCCATGGGATGGCTCTCACGCGACGCGCGGCGTCATCCTCTCGCGTCATCAATTCCACCCCACCATCCCCCGCATCGCGCACACGCACGCGCACCGACGCCGTAAGCGTCGCAGGAACACCATTATCAAACCCACTCGCGCGCACAGCGGCGCGATCGCCCACCCGAGCGCGCGCCATTGATAAAAATCCACGCCGCATCGCGCACTCCACGCGCAACTTTTCTCGCATCACATCCTCCACCGCATCCAACGTCTCGCGCAACGCCCGCTCACGATGGGCGTGCGACGATGACGACATCGTCGTCATCGAGGCATGCGGTGGCGCGACGCCTGGATCGTCCACGCGCGGCGCGCGCGCGCAGCACCGCATGATTAATCAATAATTGATGCGCGCGGTGATGTGTGACGCCGCCGCACACCGCGCCGCACGCCGTCGCGCATCCTCGCCGCGCGTCATGGGATGCGCCGCGAGCGCGCGTCGCGATGATTCATCGCACGCCACCGCCACCGCCGACGCCGACGTCGACGTCGACGTCGACGCGCGCGCGCGCCGACGCGGTGGCAGAGCTGACGACAGCAGCGTTCGCGGCGCGGCATCCGCGAGCGTGCGCTCGGACGCATCCGCGGCGCCCGCGCCCGTGATCTCGGGCGTACCGGTGCCTCGACACCAGCGCGGCGACGGCGCGTCGTCGTCATCGCGCGATGCGTCGCGCGACGAGGCGTTGGCGCGTCGAGTTGAAGATGTGCGCGTCGAGGCGAGTCGAGCGGTCGAGCGCTCCGTCGCGGAACGCGCCGCGCACGTGCGTCTCCTCGCCGACGAGCGCGCGGTGGTTGAGAAATTACGTAGAGAGTTGATGGATGAACGCGCACGCGCGGGTGGGGAGACGTTGGGCGAGCGTGGGGGAGATCATATGGGGGCGAGCCGGAGAGGGGCGACGCACACCACGCGAGGCGCGGTGCTCGACCGACGATTCGTGCTCGGGTTGAGAGATACGACGCCGAATGCGATAGATGATAGACAACGTGGGGCGATAGAAGGTCGAAGTTTGACGCGGCAGAAGAGTGGGGTGTCGACGACGACGACGGCGTCGGATGCGGTGGCGTCGCGGGCGAGCGGCGCGGACACCGTGGGCGATTTCGTGAGCTCAACGTCGCACACGGGGGAGGATGGCGACGGCGCCGGCGCGGGTGAAAGCGAGAGCGTACAGGGTGGTGCATAGCGAGCAACAGCGTAGCTTAAAAGTGCATAGTCGCAAATTTGTGTAATACGTACATGTAGTCGAAACAGAAAGGTTGTACAAGACGTCGCGCGACGTCACGAATGATGGACGGATGAAAGCGCGACGATGGGCGCGTGGTCGCTCAACACGCCGCCATCGATGCCACGTAAAAGTTGCTGATGCACGAACCCTTCATCGACGTGTGCGTGCGCTGGGGGCACGCCGTGTCGAATCAACGGCGTCAAATCGATGATGTAGTCGAGCCGTTTCGTGGGTATGGATTCTTCGTAGCGCGACGGCTCACCGCAACACGCAAAGAAATTATGCCGCCAGCGTCCAGTTGGATACGTGAACCGTCGATCGCTCTCGCTCGGCGATACGGGTGGACGTGAAATTGGCAACTGCGGCGGCTGCATCAAATCTATTGCGCCGCGGAATGGACCAGACATCATGCGTCGGTATTCATCCGAACCGCATTCGACGTTCAAGTCGCCGCATAACAGGATTCGGTCCAAAATGTAACCATTCCCTTGACATTCGTGCACAGCGCGCTCCATCACCGCTCGTATGCGACGTATTTGATCCACTCGCACGCTCTGACCGCAGGACCAATAATCCGATTGCGTGTGCGCGTTGAGTACGATCGCGACGCGCGTCGGCGTCTCGAGCGCGTCGTTCAATCTTAAGAAAGTCGTCGTCACACCCTTGGAGAACGCCATCGCCTCGAACCCACGCGCGGGAAATTGATTGAACATGTTACACACGTGCCTGTGTCGCGACGCAATCAATAGTCCGCACTTTTTCTTTGGCGCAAATACCACGAATCCCGACACGTCGCTCAACGCGGCCGTCAGCACGCGTCGCGCCGGTTCGTGCCAAACCTCTTGTAAAACAACCACGTCTATCGTCGAGGCAATGGCACATATATTTGCCGCAATCTTACGAGCGCGTGTGACTAAATCTTGCGGTCGTCCACCCTGCCCGGCGAAAATGCCGCGTAACATTTGGACATTCCATGACAGTACTCGAAGGCATCCGCGTCGCTCCGCCGAGGATGGCTGACTGTTGAGTAAGGTTGTGGTGTAGTCTGCGGTGCGTTTGGCGAGATGGGCAAAGTGACCGCCATCGTACACGGTGTCGTCGTCGTCGTCGTCGTCGTCGTCGACGGTCATGGAGCTGTGCGAGTCATGGACGAGCATGGAGAGGCGCGATGTAACGTCGCGTCTCGAGTCGAGACGCGTCGCGTGCTGTTTTAAGTAAATCATAAATCATGTCTTTACAAGCTAACCGACGCTTCAAATAGCGTCGCGCGCTCCCCGCCAATTCTAAATTTGGGTTCGCACGCGCGATGACAACGACGTTTTCGTCGAATAAATGACGATAGTAAATGCCGCCGTCGCGTTAAAACGCGCGCGCGATGGACGTCGCCCAATAGTACGTCAAACGTAGTTTTGAACGAGCGACTTAGAAGACACCCAAGGTGATCGCCTTGTCAATGGGAAGGCAAGCACCGATACCCATCCAAATAGCGTAGAACGTACCGAGAAGGAACACGGACGTCGCCACCGGGCGGCGGAACGGGTTTTGGAACTTGTTGATCGATTCGAGGAACGGCACGGTGATCAAGCCAACCGGGACGGCAGCCATGGACAAAACACCGAGGAGCTTGTTCGGGATCACACGCAACGCGTTGAACGTCGGGAAGAAATACCATTCCGGCAAAATTTCAAGCGGGGTGGCAAACGGATCCGCCGGCTCACCGAGCGGCGTCGGCTCCATCACGGCCAAACCGACGCACAAGGCGATGGTACCGAGAATGACAACCGGGAAAATGTAGAGCAAGTCATTCGGCCACGCGGGTTCACCGTAGTAGTTGTGGCCCATACCCTTGGCGAGCTTGGCGCGAAGCACCGGGTCGGACAAATCCGGCTTCTTCGTCACGGAGGCGACGATTTGCGCGTTACCGCGCGCCTTGGGCGCGACGCTATCGACGACAAACAAACAAACAAACAAACACGTCAGTCTCACTCGAATTTTCGGCGCGCCACGCGCGCACTCATAATCAACACCCCTTCCCACGCGCGCAGTTCACCACGTCAACGCCGCGTGACGAGCCATCCCTCATCCGCGTCTCGACGTCTCGACGCGCGCGCGTCAGCCCAAACCCTATCTCCCCTATCATCTTATCGCCCCGCGGTGTTTTGCGCGATGCGCGCGCCCTCGCGCGGTGCCGACGCGCGCGCCGCGCCCGCACCCGCGCGCGCCACCCGCACCTCACGCCACCTTCCCCGCGCGCGCCACCCCACCCCACGCCACGCCCGCCCGCGCGCCGTCACCACGCCATCGCGCGATCGCCATCCCGCGCGATCGCCATCCCGCGCGCCAGGCCAGGGTCGCGCACCCCATCCGCGCCCATCCACGCCCGCGTCCGCGCCGCGCACGCGCCATCGCGCGACGCGCACGTATGCACCATAAATCCCTCCACCACGACCACCCTCACGCACGCGCCGAACGCGCCCCGCGCACGCGACATCGCCGCGCGCGACATCGCCCCCACAGATCCCATCCGCGAACGTTCCCATCCCATCCCATCGTCGTCCCATCGCATCGCATCGTCGTCTCTATCGTCGTCACACGCACCGTAACGGGTCGAACCCCTTCACCGCACCGAACTGCGTCGGGCGCGCGGCGCTGCGCTTCGTGTGCGCGCGCAGCGGCGTCGCCGCGGTGGCGGAGATGGTCACGCGAGTGGTCGTGGCGAGCATCGTCGTCGTCGTCGAGGAATGACGCGACCGCGACCGCGACCGCGCGATCGACGCCACTGTACGTGGTTAAACCCTACTACTAGGCCTCGCTCGATGTCGTTTTTAATCTGACCTCACTTATGTGCTCTTTATACATTACAATCTCTTCTTCGTTGGTCTTAGGAACACACTTTCTCG
>Ga0181558_10000297_pt1 | contig 46385 bp, 44 predicted proteins | sample 011ome_22_FD_133754 | JGI IMG/M metagenome (GOLD analysis project Ga0181558, IMG submission 133754) | Coastal salt marsh microbial communities from the Groves Creek Marsh, Skidaway Island, Georgia - 011507BT metaG (megahit assembly) | ecosystem: Environmental > Aquatic > Marine > Intertidal... | reverse complement strand
GATTGTACTTTTTTGACGTGAATGGTGGATGTCACGGGCTCCCGGGCCGTCCGTCAGCTACTCACTGGCAGTCGCTCCACGATATTCGCTTGGTGCCAGTAAGTACCTGACTGCCGGCCCTCGTTTGACCCTTGAACGGCAATGGGTGCCGCTCATCAAAAACTGCTTGTAAATTAAAGCGTTGCCATTCGATCGGGCTCAATAGACAATGGTGTTTTGCACGATACGACAGTTACTACCATGACCCGCAGTGAACTCATTGACCTTATTGCATCCCAACAAACCCAGCTTAGCACCAAAGATGTAGAGCTGGCAGTGAAGTTGATGATTGATCATATGGCTGAAACGCTTGCCGAAGGTGAGCGCATTGAGATCCGGGGATTTGGCAGTTTTTCACTGCATTACCGTGAACCCCGGCGGGGACGTAATCCTAAAACCGGCGATGCTGTTGATCTAGGCGCCAAGCATGTGCCTCACTTTAAGCCAGGTAAAGAATTGCGCGAACGCGTCAATCGGTCTCTCAAGGCAGGTTTCTGATGTTCAAAGCCCTCCGGCTAGTGGCGGGTACGCTTATGACGGTGTGCACGGTCGCTGGCGGCGCATTGTTTGCTTTGCAAAATACGTCATTGGTACCGCTCGACTTGTTGTTCATTCAATTACCCGAGCGCACGATGGCGGTTTGGCTGGTAGCCTTTTTTGTTGCCGGTGCTTTATTGGGGCTGGTATCCGGAGCGTATTTGATTATTAAAATGCGCGCTCGCCTTGTCTCGGCGACTCGAAAAATAAAGCGCTTGTCGCTGGAGATTGAGCGACTGCGTAAAGTGGGTTTTGCTGACAGTGAATGATTTACTGCTACTGGCGCTACTCTTTGTTGCGGTAGCGATTGGTTGGCTGATGGGTCGCACCCGTGGTCAGAAGCACGCCAATGTGTGGCAACATAATGGCAAGCTGCCTTCTCAGTATTACCGGGGGCTAAATTTTCTCTTGGATGGGAGTCAAGACGGCGCCATTGATGCCTTCACGCAAGCCTTAGAGGTTAACTCCGAAACTTTCGATACCCACATAGCGCTTGGCAACGTATTGCGTCGTCGCGGAGAGGTTGAGCGCGCTATTCGAATCCACCAGAATTTACTCGCCCGACCCAGCCTGCCAACGGCACAGCTTCACCTAGCACATCTTGAGCTTGCGAGAGATTACATTTCTGCAGGATTATTGGATCGCGCCGAACGTTTGTTGACCGACTTGGTTAATGAATCGGGCCATCACAAACGAGTTGCTCAGCGCCACTTGCTGGAGATTTTTGAGGCACAGCGCGATTGGTTATCTGCCCAATCCGTTGCTCGTGAGTTACTACCCAAACGTTCATTTCTCAAGTCCAACGCCCAAGATCCCAACGAAGTAGGGCAGCCAGTACACGTTCTGCTTGCACATTACTGTTGTGAGCAAAGTGAACTTGCTGCTGCGAGACGCGATTTAAATGAGGCGCGAGGGCAGCTGGATTTAGCGCTGAAATATGACCGTAACTGCGTGAGAGCTTCTTTGATGTTGGCGGAGCTGGAATTGAGCGCTGGTAACGCTCAACGTGCATTAAAAACGCTGCACGGCATTCGCGATCAAGATGTTGATATGATCAATGAAGCGATTGGTTTGTTGCGCAATGCTTACACGGCCCTTAACAGGCGTGACGCGCTACAAGTGTATTTGCGTGAATGTTTTCAACAACGTCCCAGTACACGGTTGTTGCTTGCGGTGGCTGAAGAAATTGCGTCAACAAATTCGCCTCAGGCCGCCAAGGACTATTTACGCGATCATTTAACAGAGCGTCCCTCATTGAGAGGGCTGCGGCTTTTGATGTCATTGCACAATCGCCAGGAGGCTTCCAATGATGAGGCGCTACAGATGAATATTGTGCAGCGACTCATCGAAGTGCGCCCTGCATACCGTTGTGCTCACTGTGGGTTCAGTGGCCAGCAAATGCATTGGTACTGTCCAGGCTGCAAACATTGGGGCACGGTACGTGACCTTGGAACCATTGGAGAGTTTACTCGTGGCTGATGCTATTGGACCATTGATTGTCGCCTTGGATGTTTCATCGTTAGCAGCCGCAACGGCAATTGCCGAAACCCTAGATGCTACTCGGTGTCGGCTAAAAGTGGGTAAACAGCTATTCACACGAGAAGGCCCGGCGGTTGTTCATGCGTTACATGACTTGGGTTTTGAGGTGTTCCTTGACCTTAAATTTCATGACATTCCAAATACGGTTGCCGCCGCTGTAGCCGCCGCGGCCGACATGGGTGTTTGGATGGTCAACATCCACGCTTCTGGTGGGACGCGCATGATGCAGGCGGCGGTTGATGTGCTTGCAAACCGTCCGAAACGTCCACTACTAACAGCTGTTACCGTTTTAACCAGCATGGATAAAGCTGATTTGAGCGAATTGGGAATTAATGAATCGCCTCTGGAAAAAGTTGCGTCGTTAGCCGCTTTGGCACAATCGAGTGGTGTTGACGGTGTTGTCTGTTCAGCTGTCGAAGCGAGCATGCTCAGAAGTCAATGTGGCGATGGCTTTTTATTGGTTACACCCGGCATTCGATTACCCGGAGACGATGCGGGTGATCAACGACGAGTAGTTACGCCAAACGATGCGTTAGCGGCGGGTGCCACTCACTTGGTTATGGGGCGTTCGATTACCGGAGCCCCGAGTCCAGCAGCTGCCGTTGAGCAAACGCTGCGATCGTTAACGACCAAATCCTGACTTGCGTGACCACTGATGTTAGGCGGCATGGCGTCTCTTCGTAACCTTGGTATTAGCCCAGTGTGGCTGATACTTTGTCTATTACGGAGATTAATCCATGAAAAATATCGATGTTGAGCTTTCCACTCCTCACCGCTGGTTTACAGCGCTACAGTTTACTTTGCGACAAATTACCCTCGTTTCAGCCATTGCGCTTTGCGCGTTGTGTGCCTCAGCCGTTTGGGCTGGGGAGGCATTGGTTAATATCAATACCGATACCCCAGAAATGCTGGCCGAAGGTCTCTCAGGGGTTGGTCTGGCAAAGGCCTACCGTATTGTCGAGCACCGCGAGGCCCATGGGCCGTTTATTGCCGTTGACGAGTTGCTGGAGGTTAAGGGCATTGGGGCAGCTATTGTTGAACGCAATCGCGAGAAGGTTGTTCTCGATTGAACAACAGCGCGTGAGTGGTTCAGGCCAGTCATGATATTGGTGACTGGTGCCTCAGGCTATGTAGGGCAGCGCCTGCTGCCCTTACTCAAATCCCACAACGGTGATAGCCCGGTCATTACTGCCGGGCGCGATTTACATGTACATGATCGCCATTTAGATCTACGCAATCCTACTGGGTGTCGCAAAGTTACAGAGGGGGTGCAGACGCTCATTCACTGTGCGGGATTAGCGCACGATGCCGCTGCGTCTGCGGACTATGACCGAGTTAATGTGCAGGCGAGCTTGGTGTTGGCAGATGCAGCGCTGGCGTCGGGTGTAAAACGTTTTATTTACATCAGCTCAATGAACGTGGTTAACGCTGAAGCGCGCAACCCGCACTTGGCGGTAACGTCGCTACCGTGCCCTAGCACGCCCTACGCCGCCAGTAAGTGGCACGCTGAGCGTGGATTAGAGACGCTGCTCAGAGACACTTCGTGTGAACTATGTATCGTCCGTCCTGCTTTAATTTACGATCGCGAACTCACAGGTAATCTAGCTCGCCTTGCCTCCCTCGCGCGTTTAATCCCGGCGCGCTTTCCCGATACAGGTCACCGCTCTATGGTTTGTCGAGAGGACTTGGTTGGTGCCCTGTCTGAGATTGTTGAGCAACCGTTTGGAGCGGCAGGCGTGCAACGCTATGCGCTGTGGGATGGTCAGCACTATTCGGCACGTCGCATTGCAGATGCCATTGTTGGCCCGCGACCGATGAGATTGCCAACTTGGTTGTGGCGCTTAGCCGCGTCGATGCGAGACTCCAGCAGACGCGCCCCAGCGGGGTCAACTTGGGCCGCTATCGGCGAAAAGCACTGGATAGGTAGCAGGGGCGTTGAGCCAGTGTTCGGTGTGCACTGGCATTTAGAAAGTCGACTCGCCGCGCCACCCTATCTCCTAGACCAGGGATCACCGCCATGAATGGTTTTGACGCTCAATGGTTGTTGCTCTGCGTGATGTTTGTCACGGCGTTTGGCTTGTGGCGATTTCTGCGTATCGCTGCGCCGCTAGGCTTAATGGATAGACCCAATCATCGCAGTCAGCATGTCCGGGAGACTCCTGTGGGCGCCGGTATTGTATCTGCAATCACTTTTGCCATTGGCTTGTGGTTAACCGGATCTGTCACTGAGTATGCGGTTTTGCCATTGCAAACTTTTAGCGTGTTAGTTGTGGGGTTGGCTGTTGTAGGTCTACTCGATGACCGATTTCATTTACCCAGTACGCCTCGCCTGCTAGCTTATTTCATTGCCTGCGGATGCCTCGTTTATTTGGGATTGCCTAACATGAGCATGGGCCTAGCCCTCGGGCTCATCGTATTTTTTACCTGGCACGTTAATGCCTATAACTTTATGGATGGCCTTGACGGTTTGGCAGTCACACAGGCTTTGGTGGTGGCATCGGGTATGTTGCTCGTGACGCACTTTACGCCTGAGGTCTCGACCGAATTGCCGTGGATTTGCGCTTTGTTAATCGCTGCGTTGATCCCGCTTTGGGTCATAAACTGGCCGCCCGCTAGGGTATTTATGGGAGATAGTGGCGCTGTATCAATGGGGCTTTCGCTCGCTATTGTGGCGGTTGTTGCTTTGCGCGAGAGCTTAATTTTATTCGTGGTTTGGTGGATATTGATGGCACCGTTCCTTTGTGACGCAAGCGCCACGTTACTGATACGACTGATGCAAGGCAAGGCGCCACACATCGCCCACCGCGAGCACGCTTACCAGCGACTTGCTCGACGCTCTGGCAGCGCGCTAACGGTGAATCTCGCTTTGCTTGCAGTGCACCTTGTTTGGCAATTTCCCTTGGTGCTTGCCGCTTTGTATAGCCCCCAGAAGGCATGGATACCGGTAATTTTGGCACCCATTCCAACCCTTATGGTGGTAGCCCACCTGCAGCGCAGCGCGTAAACTGCGGTTCCGAATTTAAATGCGCGATGTCGTGTGAGCTGCGCTGTCGTCCTCGGGCGACCTGCGCCAGTAGCCAATGGTGAACAAGACGAATTGGGTAAGCTTATGCTGAACAAACTGAACCCTTTCTCAGGTAAAGAGGTGGTACACGAGACGATGTTTTTTCGACTCAGCAGTTTGCTGGCCGTTGACCTATTGATGGTTTGTTTGGCCTTGATGGGCGCTGTTGCAATTGGCCCCTTTCGTACACCTTTGCCCAGCACTCCAGCTGAATTCGCCATTGGCGGCTTGGTCATCGTCGCTACAACCGCCATTTTTATTCGTCAGGGTCTGTACCGAGCGCTCATTAATCACATGGGACACCACGCGGTCTGGGACTTGGTAAGGGCCGTCACCTACTCCGCTTCGGTTTTCGGTGCGGCGCTGTTTTTTATTAATGCCGACATTCCCCGTTCAGCGCCGCTGGTTTTTTGGCTTTTGCTGTTTGTAACCACCGGCGGTGTGCGTATGTTGCTGCGAGCGTGGTATCAGCTTTCGATTCGACGAGACGGTAAACGCGTGATCATTTATGGGGCGGGGGAGTCGGGGCGTCAGCTCTTGCATGCGCTTAACCACGGCTCCAATTATCAGGTCGTCGCCTTTGTCGATGACGATCCAGCTGTGCGCAACACCGTGATTAACGGTCGACCTGTGCTGAGTGCCTCTTTGCTTGAGCGTTTGGTGAGTGAGCGACGAGTGGCTCAGGTTTTGCTTGCCGTGCCATCGGCTTCTCACGAGCGTCGTAGAGAGATCATAAACTCTCTCGTTGGTATGCCAGTGCACGTGCGTACCGTTCCTAAAATTTCGGAATTGGTTGCCGGCAGAGCCAGCGTTAACCAAATTCAGGATGTCGATCTCGATGACTTACTAGGGCGTGATCCAGTGCCCCCGCATCCAGAGCTCATTGACCGTTGTATCACTGACAAGGTGGTGATGGTTACCGGCGCTGGCGGTTCTATCGGTTCTGAGTTGTGCCGCCAAATCATTGAGACCTCGCCTAGGGAACTGATTCTGCTGGAGCTTTCAGAGTTTTCGCTCTACAAAATAGAGCGCGAGCTGCGAGCCCTAGCACAAAAGCTTGGTGTGCGCGCACCTATTGTCACGCTGCTTGGATCCGTTCGTGATGAGCAACGCTTAACAGCGTTGTTTAAAACTTTTGGCGTAGAAACGGTCTACCACGCTGCCGCTTACAAGCATGTTCCCATGGTCGAATACAACATTGCCGAAGGCGTGGCTAACAATGTTGAGGGTACCTGGTCCGCTGCCCGTGCGGCGCAAGCTGCGGGTGTAGATACTTTCGTACTGGTATCCACCGATAAAGCCGTTCGTCCAACCAATGTAATGGGTGCCTCCAAGCGATTCGCTGAACTTGTCTTACAAGGGATGGCGCAGCTCGATACCCCAACGCGCTTTTGTATCGTGCGTTTTGGCAATGTACTCGGTTCATCCGGCTCGGTTGTACCCCTCTTCAGAGAGCAAATTGAACAAGGCGGTCCAGTCACGGTTACCCATCCGGAAGTGTCGCGTTATTTCATGAGTATTCGCGAGGCTGCTCAGCTGGTGCTTCAAGCGGGTGCAATGGGAACCGGCGGGGACGTGTTTGTCCTCGATATGGGCGAGCCTGTGCGTATCGTTGATCTTGCCCGGCGGATGATTCGGCTGAGTGGTTATGAGCTTGAGGGTGAATCAACCTCATCAGACCATATTGATATTGAATTCATTGGTTTGCGGCCCGGTGAAAAGTTACACGAAGAGTTATTATTGGGGACTTCGGTGTCGGGTACGGGGCATCCCATGATCATGCGTGCCGAAGAGGATTGTTTGAATTTTGAAACGCTCGAGCGCGTAGTGTTGGCGCTACTGAAGGCCTGCGCGGCGCTCGATTGTTCCGCCATTAATGATGTCTTGCGTCAGCACGTGACTGGCTTTGCCGGCCATGAGCCGCGTCATGATTTTATTTGGGTGAAGCAGGGCAAAGTGGGAAAGCGCACAAAGACCTTGCCCGAGGGCGACAATGTCACGGTGTTTCCCGCGCCAGTGTCTAATCCGGCGAGCAATAACTGACCGGTTATGTTGACCAAGGTAGGTGCTGTCTGATGGCTTTTTATGATGTGTTTAACGGCGATGCGGATGGCATCTGTTCGCTGCTCCAGTTGCGTCAGGTTGAACACCGAGAAAGTCATCTAGTTACCGGCGTGAAGCGCGATATCAATCTACTTAAGCGGGTAGAGGCCTCTCCCGGTGACAGCATCACAGTGCTCGACATATCGTTCGATAAAAACCGAGCTGACGTAACACGCCTGTTAGATGTTGGGGCTCGTGTTTTTTATTGTGACCATCATCATGCAGGGGAGATATCTCCCCATGATCAACTCACCACTCTGATTAATATTTCGCCAGAGGTAAGTACTTCAGCGCTGATTAATGGTTTCTTGAAAGGCGCGCGTGCGGGTTGGTCAGTGGTCGGTTGTTATGGCGATAATCTCGATGCCACGGCAGAGAGGATTGCGGCTACTTTGGCATCACCTGTGGATTTGGCGCGGTACAAACAGCTGGGTGTACTGATTAACTACAACGGTTATGGTGCTCAGGTCTCAGATTTGCATTTTGCGCCTGAGGCGTTGTTCCAACGTCTTCTCCCACATCAGGATCCTACTGCCTGTATAGCCGATGATCCCGATCTGATAGCCACGTTAAGTGTGGCTTACGCTGACGATATGGCGAATGCCGAGCAGGCGCCGCGGTTGGTCAATGATGCTGCTATTGCAGTTATTGCGTTCCCTGACGCGCCTTGGGCGCGACGTGTGAGTGGTGTTTACGGTAACGCGCTTGCCAACCGCGAGCCCGATACTGCGCACGCGGTGCTCACGAAAATAAAAGAAGGTTATTTGGTGAGTGTTCGGGCACCGCTTAATGCGCGATCTGGAGCCGATGAGCTATGTCGCCAGTTTCCCACGGGGGGCGGGCGTGCGGCGGCCGCAGGTATTAACGAGTTGCCGGTAGAGTCCCTTGCTGAATTTATTGATGCTATGGGGCGGCAATACCGCTAGTTTAATTCGCGTTTGGCAAGTGATGTGAGCTTGTCGTCAATCGATTGCAGGGTGCGCATGATTTCAGCGTGTTGCTGAGCGCTACCCGAGGGAAGAGTGGTTTGGGTTGCATCCGCTGAGTTTGGTTCAGCTTGCAACGACGCCTGTAATAGAGCGATTAGGTTGTTCACGACCCCATCATCTTGGTGCTTGCCGCGCAGTTTCAACGTACGTGCTGCGAATTCGAGTGTGCCAAAGAATATGTCGCGCCATTGCCACAGCTCGATGTCGGATCTTACTTCTCCTCTATCAATACCTCGATTGACCAGCGAATCAAAAATGCGCACGTATGTCCTTATCTGGGCCAAATCTTGGTCGGGTACTGAGCCGGTGTTTCCAACGCGGTAGGACATCTGAACCAGTTCGAACTGAGAAAGCATGGCGTCGAGATGGTAGCGCGCCAAGCTGTGTAGCTGCTGAAACACTGGGTCAGTGTGATGAATGGATTGCTGGGCTCCAGCGGTCAGATTCGACCAAAAATGACCAACAACAGCGTTGAGCAACTCTTGCTTGTTTCGATGATAGAGATACAAGGTGCCCTCGGCTAGCCCCGCGGCTTTGGCGATATCGACCATTTTGGCGCCATCGACCCCGCGCTCGGCAAAAACACGGCTCGCCGCTTCAATGATCGCTGTATCTCGCGCTTCAAATTTTTGGCGCTGGGTTTCTTTGACTTTTTTCATATCCGCCTTTGTCAGCCCACCTCTGTTGAGGAGTAATTTACAAATGAGGAAAGCTCAGTAATAATGAGGCATACTTTATCGTTAGTCAAAGCAGTAACAAGACAATCGCGAGGCTAGTGCTCTAGGGGTTTGTGTCCCGTGGATCATGAGTGCCACTTCGCTTGGAGAATGGGATTGATGCCTGACATGATTCGTGTGGGCGGCGCTAGTGGTTACTGGGGTGATGCTGATATGGCAGTGCCGCAATTCATTGCTGACGGCAACATGGACTACATCGTTTTTGATTACCTCGCCGAAATCACCATGTCGATTCTTGCGCGTGCCAAAGCGGCTGATAGTGCGATGGGGTACGCCACCGACTTTGTTTCAGCAGTGATCGGCAAGCATGGTCATGACATCGCGCAAGCAGGGATCAAAATAATTAGCAACGCCGGAGGGGTGAACCCCCAAGCATGCGCAGAAGCGGTGCGTAAAGAGCTTGATCGTCTGGGACTGTCGCTCAGTGTAGCGGTGGTTTTGGGTGATGATTTGTCGCCCCAGCTGCCGGCGTTGATGAATACGGTCGATATGTTTTCGGGTCGAGAGTTCCCCGACGCTGATCGAATCGCGAGTGCCAATGTTTATTTGGGCGCTTTTCCCATTGCTGAGGCGCTAAACCGCGGTGCTGATATTGTTATCACAGGGCGTTGTGTAGACAGCGCGGTAACATTGGGTGCGGCAATTCACGCGTTCGGCTGGACGCCATCGGATCTTGATCAATTAGCCATGGGATCCCTAGCAGGTCACATCATTGAATGTGGTGCGCAGGCAAGCGGTGGCAATTACACCGATTGGCATCAGGTTGCTGATTCACTCCACTGCGTGGGCTATCCCATTGCCGAGCTCTCGCACAGGGGTGCCTTAGTTATCACTAAGCCCCAGCACACCGGTGGCGCAGTGACATGTGGTACGGTGGGCGAACAATTACTTTACGAGATAGGTGATCCTGCAGCTTACGTGCTACCCGATGTTATCTGTGATTTCACCGAAGTAACGCTTGAGCAAATTGACAAAAACCAGGTAGCCGTAAAAGGCGCTCGAGGTGTAGGCGTACCCAGTCACTATAAAGCGTGTGTAACTTGGGTGGATGGTTGGCGTGGCGGTACTACCTTTTGCTATGTCGGTGATCAGGCTGCGCACAAAGCGCGACTATTCGCTGAGCAAGCTTTGATACGAACCCGCGATAAATTAACAGCGATGGGTGCTTCGGACTTTGAAGAGGTATGCGTCGAGGTTGTCGGCGATGAGAGCCACTACGGATTGGCGGCGCGTGAAGTCGACAGTCGAGAGGTAATGATAAAAGTCGCCTGTAAGCACCCGGACAAGCGTGCAGTCGCGTTGTTACTAAGGGAGCTAACCGGTGCCGCTCTCGGCGCGCCGCCAGGGCTTTGTATGTTTGCTGGGACTCGGCCCAAGCCGTCTCCTGTCGTGCGTTTGTTTTCAACGTTGGTACCCAAGCGCAATGTCAGTGTTGAGATTAGTGATGAAACAGCAATCCAGCCTTATACGGTTTCTTTGGATGAGGCAGAGACACAGACACAGGCAATCGCGCACGATGAGTACAGGGCCGTACCCGCGTCACCGAGCCACGGGCCAGTCATTAGCGTACCGCTACTACAACTGGCATTTGTGCGATCGGGGGATAAGGGCGATCAAGCGAATATTGGCGTGATGGCACGAGATTCGCGTTATCTGCCTTGGATTGCCCAAAGCCTTACCGAGCAAGAAGTGGCGCGCCGTTTTGCACATTTTCTGACCGGCGGTACGGTGAGCCGATTCTATTTGCCGGGTATCAACGCACTCAATTTTGTTTTGGATAGTGTTTTGGGTGGCGGTGGTACGGCTAGCCTACGTAATGATCCACAGGCTAAGGCTTATGCCCAAATTCTGTTGGATGCCATGATCGAAATTCCAGTGAGCCTTTGGGAGAGTGTCAGCAATGCCTGAAATTCAGCCAGCTATTACCCCTTCTATGCCGTCTTATGAGGATAATCGCGCCACGATGATGGCCTTTATTCAGCGACTTCGGGAACTTGAAGATCGCACTGTTATTGCATCAAGTAAACGTAACGCGACCTTTGAAAAGCGCGGTCAGTTACCCCCCGCACAGCGTTTGCGTCAATTACTTGATCCCGGGATGCCTTTTTTGCGCCTCCACTCTTTGGCCAATTATTGTGTCTCTGATGAAAATCCTGAAACCAGTATTCCCGGTGCGTCGGTGCTGGTGGGTATAGGATTTGTTGAGGGCACCCGCTGCATGATTTGGGTCGATGACTCGGGTATCGCAGCAGGGGCAGCCACCGATAAGTCGGTAGAGATAGCACTGTCACTGCAGACCATTTGCTTGCGTCAGAATTTACCTCTCATTCACTGTGTAGAGAGTGCTGGCGCTAACTTGCTCAAATACCGCGTAGAGTTGTGGTCGCAGTTTGGAGCGGTGTTTAGAAATCTTGCGCGTATGTCGGCACAAGGTTTACCGGTCATTTCTGTGCTCCATGGCGGTTCGACCGCGGGCGGTGCCTATATGCCTGGGATGTCTGACTATGTCATCGGGGTTAAGGGTAATGGCATGGCAGCACTCGGTGGCGCCGCGCTGGTGAAAGCTGCAACCGGTGAGGAGGCAGATGATCGCGAGCTGGGTGGTACTGAGATGCACGCCAGTAAATCTGGCCTTGTCGAGTATCTGGTGGAAGACGACGCCCACGGGTTACTCACGGCGCGCAGTGTTGTTCGACAACTCGATTGGAACAAACGTAGCACACCGGTTCGGCGCAGGACTTATAGCCAACCAACGTACCCCGCCGAACAATTGGCAGGCGCAATACCTACCGATCCGAAAACGCCGTATGATTTTCGGGAGGTGCTGGCCCGAATTGTTGATGGTTCAACGATCGAAGAATTTAAATCCCGTTACGGTTTATCCACGGTGTGTGGTCACGCAAGCATTACCGGAATTGCCTGTGCTTTTATCGGTAATAACGGTCCCATTGATCCAGCCGGGGCGACCAAAGTTGCACATTTTATTCAGTTGTGTGATCAGGCCGATATACCGTTGATTTTCTGTCATAACACCACGGGTTATATGGTGGGCACTGAGTATGAGCAGGCAGGGATGATTAAACACGGGTCGAAAATGGTGCAAGCCGTAGCGACTGCCCGTATGCCTAAAATTGCCTTGCATATTGGTGCGAGCTACGGTGCAGGCAATTATGGTATGTGCGGTTGGTCGTATGAGCCTGATTTTCTATTCGCATGGCCAAATGCGCGTACCGGCGTTATGGCTGGGCAGAGCGCCGCTACCACAATGAGCGAGGTGGCACGCTCGGTCGCTGCACGGCGTGGGGAGACCGCGTCGGAGGAGCAGTTGGCCAAACAAGAAGCGCATATTCGTGCCCACTTTGACGCTCAGGAAGATGCGTTTTTTACATCGGGTCGCGTTTTGGATCACGGTGTTATTGACCCACGGGACACCCGGAAAGTATTGGCTTTCTGTCTTGAGACCATTCTTGAGGGACGTCAGCGTCAGTTACGTGGCAACAGCTTTGGTGTGGCGAGGATGTAACGGTGACACAGTTACCTCACACCACAAGTATCGATTTGGATATCACTGGCGACTGGCTAACCATTTGGTTTAACCAGCCCCAGCGTCGTAATCCATTAACGGACGATGTTGTAAACGAACTGATTGCCGTGTGTGACGCTGTGGGTGGCAGTTGCACGGTGCGTGGTATTAGCCTGCGCGGCCGCGGTGGCTTCTTTTGTGCCGGTGGCGACCTCAAAAGTTTTGAGGCGCTGGCACGAGGTGATACCACAGCCGCCGTTGCTAGCAGTCAGCGTGTGGGTGAATTGCTGGCAAAGTTAAACAGCCTGCCACAGGTTACACTCGCATTACTTGAGGGTGCTGCGATGGCCGGAGGTTTGGGGGTGGCTTGTTGCTGCGATGTCATACTCGCCACAAGCGACACCAAATTTGCTTTTTCAGAGACACGTATTGGTATATCACCTGCGCAAATTGCGCGCTATGTCATACAAAAGTGCGGATACGCTACAGCGCGCCGACTTATGTTGACCGCGGCTCGCTTTGACGGCACTGAGGCACAAGAAATCGGTCTCGTAGACTGTCTGGCTAACTCCTCTGAGGAGCTCATGGCGTTAGAACGGCATATTCGGGCCGATGTGCTGGCGTGCTCGCCAAGCGCCATAGCCGCAACCAAAGCATTGATTATTGCGCTGCCAAATGTAGCCATTGACCACACGATTGAATTTGCCGCTAAAAATTTCACAGCCTGCCTCCAAAGTAGCGATGGTCGTGAAGGAGTGCGTGCATTTCTTGACAAGCGTAAGCCTAGTTGGCAGCAGGAGAGTTAGGCATGAAGACTATAACCACTTTACTCATTGCTAATCGCGGTGAAATAGCAGTACGGGTAGCGCGCACGGCGCGCGCGATGGGCTTGCGCGTTGTTGCTGTTTATTCAGATGCCGATGCCCATGCTATGCACGTTAGGACAGCCGATGTGGCTATCCGGATTGGTCCGGCTAACGTGTCCGAATCCTATCTCAATGCGGACGCTATTTTAGACGCGGCGCGACAGTCGGGTGCTGACGCGATTCACCCTGGATATGGCTTTTTGTCCGAGAATCAGGCGTTTGCCTCAGCCTGCGAAAAAGCGGGTATTGTTTTCGTGGGGCCGCCTAACCACGCCATTGACGTTATGGGTGATAAGGCCAAAGCCAAGCGCGCAATGATTGCGGCAGGGGTGCCCTGCGTGCCCGGCTATCAAGGTGACGATCAGTCTGTAGAAACGCTCAGCCAGGAAGCCACCGCCGTGGGTTTGCCGGTGATGGTCAAGGCAGCAGCTGGCGGTGGTGGCCGGGGTATGCGACTGGTAACGGATATGGCCGAACTAGCCTCGGCCATAAAGATGGCACAGTCAGAGGCGCTCAATGCTTTTGGATCATCCGAGCTCATTATTGAAAAGGCGGTTTTACGGCCACGCCATGTTGAGATACAGGTCTTTGCAGACCAGTACGGCAACGTTATTCATTTGGGTGAGCGTGATTGCTCGATTCAGCGACGTCACCAAAAGGTAATTGAGGAGGCGCCGTGCCCCGTAATGACCCCGTCGCTGCGCGAGGCCATGGGTCATGCCGCTGTTGAGGCCGCCAGAGCGGTCAATTATGTCGGTGCAGGTACAGTTGAATTTCTACTCGATGAGAGCGGTGCATTTTATTTTCTCGAGATGAATACTCGTCTGCAGGTTGAGCACCCCGTCACCGAGCTGGTGACGGGCTATGACTTGGTAGAGTGGCAGCTCAGGGTGGCGCGCGGGGAGCCGCTGGCGATCGAGCAAGCGGACGTTGAATTATTTGGCCACGCTATCGAGGTACGCCTGTACGCCGAAGACCCGACGACCGGCTTTTTACCCAGTACGGGTAAGGTTAATCTTTGCCACATACCCGCGCGGGTAGATTTGCGGATCGATTCGGGGGTTGAGACCGGCGATGAGATTAGTCCTTTTTATGATCCGATGGTTGCCAAAATCATTGCTTTTGGGGATACGCGTGAGGATGCGCGCAGCAAACTGTTAGCGGCGCTCAAGGCATCGGCCTTGCTGGGGGTCAGCAACAACCGCGACTTTTTGATTGATGCCTTGCAGCGGGAAGTTTTTATTGCCGGTCAAGCAACCACCGCGTTCATTGCAGATCATTATGGTGATCAATTCGCCGCTGAGCTGGCACCAATCGAAGCGCTCTCTATGGCCGCAGTTTTACAACACAAGCTTGCGCAAGCGTACTACAGTGAGGCGACGCTTGGCGTTTGTACTGAGTTATTCGACTGGTCTTCCGATGCGCGTCAGGAACAAACCTACATGTACACCTGGGATAGCCAAGTGCAGAAAGTTCTATTAGCTACCCTAGCGCCCGATCAATATCGGCTTGTGGTTGGGGACCAAGAGGCATGTGTCGCTATTCGGACTCTTGAGCAGAGCACCGCTCATCTGATTATCAACGGTCGGCACCATAGCATAGCTTTCCAAAACGAAGACTTTGTGACCCTGCATGTGGCCACAGATTCAAGGACTTTCAGGGTCACCAACGAAGCGATGTTGCCTCCTGATAGTCAAGAGCAGGCGGGTACCGGTAATCTTACGGCCCCTATGCATGGCCAACTTATATCGGTCTTAGTCGAGGAGGGACAGTCGGTGTCTAAAGGCGACCGACTCGCGGTATTAGAGGCCATGAAAATGCAACATGAGTTGGTATCGCAAGTAGACGGCGTTGTTAGTAATGTCTGGGCAAAGGCGGGTTCGCAACTTGCCGCGGGTGATCGCATATTGATGGTCGATTCTGGGGCATAAGCCATACAAGAGCGCGAACAACGGCCCCGATAAAGCACCGATTCAGGAGACTGCCATGAAACAAGCGAATGACTTTTGGGAAGAATGCGTGGAGCTTCACGCACTTGTCGCGCCCTTGAGTGAAGACGCGCTTGTAAAAGCGACGGGTTTTAAGTCGTGGACTATCGAGACAATTATCCGTCATTTGAATTTCTGGAATCAGATGGCGTTTTGGGCGTTAACTGAGCCCCAGCAATTAACCGCTGCGCTCGAACCTCTCATGACGGGGATGCAAGCGGGCAAGACGCTGCCGCAGCTAGAAGGGGATAGCATCACCCTGCGTGGGCGCGAGCTTGTCGACGCTTGGTACGCCAGTTGTCAGGAGACGGCGAGTGTTTTTCAGCAGGCTGATCCGACTACTCGGTGCGCCTGGGTGGGGCCAAGTATGAGTGCACGCAGCTGCATCACTGCCCGCCAGATGGAGACGTGGGCGCATGGTCAGGCAATTTACGACAGCTTGGGGCATGACCGGAAAAATACCGATCGACTCATCAACATCGTGGTACTTGGTGTTAATACCTACGACTGGACGTTTAAAGTGCGCGGGCAAGAGCCGCCTGCCCCTAAACCATTTCTCTCCCTGATCTCGCCCTCGGGTGATGCGTGGTCGTTTGGCGATTCGCAAACGGATAACTGTATAACGGGCCCCGCAGAAGCCTTTGCACAAGTGGTGACGCAAACGCGACACATTGCTGATACCAATCTGAAGGTAACGGGTGAGCCCGCTGAGATGTGGATGGCGAACGCGCAGTGTTTCGCCGGCGGCCCCGCCACGCCACCGGCCCCAGGAACACGCTTTAAGGTAGCGTCGACAGACTGACCTTTTGATTGGGGGCTTGGTGTGAGGCTGTGGTGCTGTGTGTAGGGACCTGGGTTTTCCTCTCGCTGAGGGCTCTTGTTCTAGCTGAAGGCTCTTGTTCTAGCTGAGGGCTCTTGTTCTAGCTGAGGGCTCTTGTTCTAGCTGAGGGCTCTTTCTCTCGCTAAAGGCTGTTGCCCTCGCCGGAGGCCGCCAGTGCAGCGCTTATAGCGGCACTGCGATTCGCCATGCGTCCAAGTGCGAGCCAAAAAAGCTCGTCGTTCGAATAACCCACAATTCGGTCGAGTTCTTCGCACTGGAATACCTGTATAAAGGTTGGTGTGCCGTGCACTGGCCCAATTTTGCAGTTTGCAAGAGGGTGCTTGCCTGTTTGCCAATCCTGCAGGGTAATTTTGATCAATGGTAATCGCTTGGCTTCATCGGTTTTGGCGTAAATGGGTCCAATGTCCTGCTGCCACTTCATACAAGCGCCGCAGTCGGGACCATAGATGTAAACAAGCTCATCGCCCAAGCTCGATTGTGCCAACAGCAACAAGAAAAACGCACACACAGTGGTAAAACGTGTCATAGCTTGATGTATCCAAAGTGTTCCGTAACCTGTAAGCGGCCTAACTCAGCGATCCCAGACGGCACTGTTTCAACACCGAAAGTAAGATCGTCTGGCGAGTAATTAAAGCTGGTTAAGGTGTTTTCGCAGGCAAAAATTCTGACATTCTGCGCCAGTAATTGCTCGATCTGAGCACTGTAGAGGCCACCATTTGGGTCTTCAGCGCCATCGATAGCGGGTCGCACACCCCCGGCAATCAGGATGACCCTAATCGGGATGTCGGGGTTGCCCTCGAGATGGCGGCTCACTTGCCGCAGTGAGCGATTCATATGCGCATCGGTATCAATGTGAAAAGCGATACCCCTGACCACATCGGCACTGCTCGCCCCCGAGATGAGGCAAAACACTAGACTAAGCGTGCCGAAAAGTGTCTTAAAACCTTGTTGCGCTCGTGTTGTGCGCATGCGATTCCCCCATTAAAAGTCCAACTCTCGCAGCGAGAGTTGGATTTGTAGCGTGCAAAGATTTGCCTATTTGCTCAAAAATCACAAGCTTGCCTCTGCTTGGCAGATGGGGCTATTATATATATTGTTATAAGTATAGAAAAAGACGGTATAAGCGGGTAGGCACTACAGGTTTGAGAGATGACGGTTTGTTTTAGGGTGGTGCTTTGTTTTAGAAAGTACCTTCAGGCGGCCAAGTTAAAAATTAACTAAAAAAGACATCCGTGTAAAAACAATAGGGGGGGGCAGCTGCAATGACAGACAGCGCCGAGCACACACGAGGCCAACTTCGTCCTGCGCCTGAGTCGTTTCTGAGCGCTGAACTCGTCGCGGATATTTCCGCACATGGCGTCAATGAACAGCGACGTGGTTTGCTAAAGGGGGCTTTTGCTACCGCACTAGCCGGCATGGCGGGTATGGCAGGCGCTACCGACAGCGACCCAGATATTGTTAATGTCCCCGAGTGGAGCAAAATCCTTGGTAAGCCCGTAGCCGCAAATCCCTATGGGCTACCCTCCAAATACGAGGCAAATATCATTCGTCGGCAAAGCCCGGGCCTCACCTAGACCGACCAAGCCAGCGTTGCGTTTACACCACTGCAAAGCATGTTTGGCATGATAACGCCTAGCGGACTTCATTTTGAGCGCCACCATCAGGGGTGGGTGGATATTGATCCCCGCCGACACCGTTTCATGATTAACGGTTTGGTGAAAACGCCCATGGTTTTTACCATGGAAGAACTGATGCGCATGCCCAGTGTGTCACGGATGCATTTTTTGGAATGTGGCGCAAACACGGCACTCGAGTGGGGTAATTCGGCAGTACCCACCGTCCAATACACCCATGGCATGTTATCGGGCTCTGAGTGGACAGGCGTGCCTTTGTCGCTGCTTCTAGAGCGCGCAGGCATTGACCTCTCAAAAGCGAAGTACATTCTGGCAGAGGGTGCAGATGGGTCGAGCATGACCCGCACCATTAATATTGAAAATGCCCTCGACGACTGCTTGGTTGCTTACGGTCAGAACGGCGAAATGATTCGGCCAGAACAGGGTTATCCCATGCGTTTGGTTGTCCCCGGCGTTCAAGGGGTTTCCTGGGTGAAGTGGCTTCGCCGCATAGAGGTAGGCGATCAGCCCTACGCGGCTAAAGATGAAACAAGCCACTATGTCGATCTTATGCCGGACGGCATGCAGCGGCAGTACACCTCTATTCAAGAAGCCAAGTCAGTGATTACCAGTCCCTCGGGTGGCCAGCGACTGATGTCGCAAGGCTATTATTGTATAACCGGCTTGGCTTGGTCGGGCCGTGGTACCGTCAAGAAGGTAGAGGTTTCGACCGATGGTGGCAGAAATTGGCGTGAGGCACGCATAGAAGGTCCGGTCCTGCCTAAAATGCTGACTCGATTTAATGCGGACTGGGTATGGCAGGGTGGAGAAGCCTTGCTGCAGAGTCGCGTTACAGACAGCACAGGCTATGTACAGCCCCAGCGTGCCGAGCTCGTGGCGGTGCGTGGCACGCGATCGATTTACCACAACAATGCCGTTCAAACGTGGCGCGTTAAGCAATCTGGGGAGGTCGACAATGTTCAGCTGGGTTAAACGCATTGTTGTGCTTGCTCTGGTAGCACCAAATATCAGCACAGCCAGTTCTTTTTCTGAGGCCTTGAATGACCTTGGCCGTGCAGCGACAGCCGAGGAAATCGCCGCTTGGGATATTGACGTGCGCCCCGACTTTGCGGGTTTACCGCCAGGTTCTGGGTCTGTTGAAGATGGTGAAACGTTGTGGCTAGACAAATGTGCCGTCTGTCACGGTGACTTTGGAGATTCCAATGAAGTCTTTTCGCCTCTGGTTTTAGGCAATATTACCCCCGAGGATATCGAGTCCGGTCGTGTGGCTGCGCTGCAGGATCCTGCGGTTGTACGGACAACCCTCATGAAAGTCTCCTCGTTGTCCACCATTTGGGATTATATAAACCGTGCCATGCCGTGGAATGCTCCCAAGTCGTTGACAACCGATGAGGTCTACGCACTTGTCGCCTACCTACTCAACCTTGGCTACATCGTCGATTACGATTTTGTATTGTCCAATAACAATATCAACGCTGTTCAAGCGTTGATGCCCAATCGCAATGGTATGACGACGGACCATGGTCTGTGGTCCGTCAATGGCACCCCAGATGTTGTGGGCTCGGATTGTGTGACCGACTGTCAAGTTGACACAACGATAACGTCGTTCTTGCCTGATTATGCCATGAATGCGCACGGTAACTTGAAAGACCAAGTGCGGGATTACGGTCCGTTCCCAGGCATTCAAACGGCGCCAGTCGATGAGGTAGCAGACATGTCTGATGCCATGCAGTCGCCAGTACCTGAAGCGCTATTAACAGCGAATGGCTGCACCGGCTGTCACCAGATGAACGGCAATTTAGTAGGGCCCGCTTTTACTGACATCATGGCTAAGTATGCGGGCCAAGACGCGCTGGATTACCTTAAGGGTAAAATTAAAAATGGTGGAGCCGGCGTGTGGGGCAGTATGGCTATGCCGCCTATGGCTCAAGTAGACGAAGAAGCATTGCAGACGATTGCCACGTGGCTCGCTGCTGGAGATTGATTGATAACGCGAGAGGCTATAACTATGACTCACACTACACAAGCGGCAGGCATTGCGCGCAGAGGTTTTTTGCGACTCGGTGCTGTTGTAGCCGCAACGGCGCTTCTGCCGGTTAAGCTCTGGGCGGCAATGGCACGCCCTAAAGAGGCTTTTACAGCAACTGGTCTTGACACAACTTTTGCTCAAATTGGCGGGACGCCTGAAATGCATGATGGCATTATTTTTTCTACGCCAGACATAGCAGAGAATGGTGCGGTAGTACCGGTCAAAGTAGAGATTGATACGGCGAAATTACCGAATGTCGAGAAGATCTACGTTATGGTTGAGCTCAACCCCAACCCACTAGCAGCAATGTTTATGGTGCCCAATGGCACGCAACCCTTTGTAGAGACGCGGGTAAAAGTTGCTCAAACCTGCAATTTGTATGCGGTTGCCGAAGCCGATGGCAAGCTTTACATGGCAGCAAAAGAAACAAAGGTCACCCTCGGTGGCTGTGGCGGTTAAAGGAGACTGAACAATGGCTGGAAGAATTAGAATCCGTGCGCAGCAGCAAGGCGATCACACTGAAGTAAAAGCGCTGATGCGTCACCCTATGGAGACGGGGCAGCGTAAAGATCAGGCGGGGCAAGCTATACCCGCACATTTTATTGAAGAAGTGACGATGACCCACAATGGCAACGTGGTGATGCATGCCTACTGGGGCGCCGCAGTATCGGCCAACCCTTTCTTGGGTGTGCAATTCGCTGGCGGAGCTGCCGGTGACGAGGTGGTGGTAACGTGGCGTGACAATAAGGGCGAGACCGGCGAGGGCTCGACTCAAATCCGTTAAGGCCAATGCCTGGGGGGCACATGCGTAACGCAATCATAGTGGGTATCTCGTTACTTGGCGCTGTCATGCTGGTGGCTACAAGTGCGGCCCAAGACGGTATCTTTGATGAATATCGCGAGATGATGGGAGATGATAATCCCGCCATCTTTGTGATTGATGAGGGTGAGGAGTATTGGTACACCCCCGCCGGTCCAAATGACGTTTCGCTCGAGGCCTGTGACCTCGGTCTGGGTGCGGGTGTTGTCGAGGGTGCCTATGCTCGATTTCCGCGTTATTTTGAAGATGCCGATCGTGTGATGGATCTGGAGGCGCGCCTTGAGTATTGCATGGTGACGCTTCAGGGGCGTACACCTGAAGAGATCCACGCCAAGCCATACTCATTGCGCGGTGATTTGGGCACAGAAATGGAGGCCCTATCGGCATGGCTGGCCGATCAGTCTGCCGGGGTCCCAGTGGTGTCATCTCAGGATCATCCCAAAGAGCGTGAGATGTATGCGTTGGGTGAGCAGTTGTTTTACTACCGCGCTGGTCCCCACGACTTTTCCTGTGCGACTTGCCACGGTCAGGCCAATATGCGCATACGTCTGCAAGCGCTTGCCAATCTAAGCGGCCATGACGGCGCTGCTGAAGCCTATACAACCTGGCCTGCTTACCGTATTTCTGAGGGTGTGGTTCGTACAATGGGATGGCGTATGCGTGACTGTTTTCGACAGCAACGTCTGCCCGAACTTATCATGGGGTCGCCGGCTAGTGTCGCGTTACAAACCTACTTAGCGGTGAATGCGTCGGGTGCCGAAATCGCCGCGCCTGGACTCAAGCGTTAAGGCTGAGGAGAGATCGAAACATGCTGAAATTTACCATGGCGTTGGCCTTATGCACTGTTGCTGCTCTGGTGAGTGCCGAGCCCGTTACCGATGTTCTTAGAGCCTCGATGAAAGACAAAAATCAGGCTACGCTTGCGCGTGTAGAGCAAGATGACGTGCAGCGATTTTGCAGCAAGCCTCGCTCTGAACCCGGTGACCTTGACACGATGAATGCCATCCGTGCTAAAAGCATGGCGGCGGTGAAACACCCGGCCGACGGTAAGTACCTTGGAGACTGGCAAGCGGGGGCTGAGGTCGCTAATAACGGCCGTGGACTGCAGTATTCCGACGACCCAAGTGCCCCCAATGGAGGCAATTGCTACGCTTGTCACCAGCTTGACCCTCGGGAAGTCGCCTACGGCACGATTGGCCCCTCGCTTACCAATTATGGGCTGAGAGGGCAGAGTGACGTTGTTCTGAAGTACACGTGGACCAAAATGTGGGATACGCACGCCTACAACACGTGTTCGCATATGCCGCGCTTTGGCGCCCAAGGTATCTTGACCGAGCAACAGCTAAAAGATGTGATGGCCTATCTGCTTGATCCGGCATCGCCTGTGAATCAACCCATAGAAGCCGACAATTAGAGAAACGCTCTAACAAAGAGGAGCCTGTCATGCAAAGACGTGAGTTCAATAAAATGCTCGCGCTGGGTTTGGCTGCCGGGTTGTCACTGCCCGTGGCAGGACGTCGCGCGCTAGCGGCTGTGGGCATGGATTACGATGTACCTCGCTTTGGCAATGTGCATTTGATGCACATGACCGATGCTCATGCGCAGTTGAAACCCATCTATTACCGAGAGCCACAAGTCAATATTGGCGTGCATGGCGCCCGAAATCGGGCACCTCACCTCGTGGGCAAAGCGCTGTTAGAGGCCTACGGTTTAACCAGCGGCGGATACGAGTCTCATGCATTTACTTACCTAGACTTTAACGACGCGGCTCAGCGTTTTGGGAAAGTCGGTGGTTTTGCACATCTTGCGACGCTGGTTAAACGTATCAAGGCTAATCGACCTGGCGCCCTGCTTCTTGACGGCGGCGATTTGTGGCAGGGGTCGGCTACCGCCTTGTGGACCAACGGTCAGGATATGGTCGATGCCAGTAAACTGTTGGGCATCGACGTGATGACCGGACACTGGGAGTTTACCCTAGGGACCGATCGTGTACTTGAGATCATTGAGAATGATCTTGATGGACACATGGATTTCGTTGCGCACAATGTAAAAGACTTCGACTTTGGTGACCCCGTTTTCGCTAGTCACACAATGCGAGAGATCAACGGTGTGCCGGTTGCGATTATTGGTCAAGCGTTCCCGTATACCCCTATTGCCAACCCATCCTATATGACCGAGGGGTGGACCTTTGGTATTCAAGAACGCGAGCTACAGCAAAAAGTTGACGAGGTGCGTGCAGATGGCGCACAAGTCGTCATTTTGTTGTCTCACAATGGTGCCGATACCGACATTAAATTGGCTTCCCGCGTGTCTGGACTCGACGCCATTATGGGTGGACACACCCACGATGCTATTCCCAAGGCCATGGAAATTAAGAACTCCGGTGGTATGACCCTGGTCACCAACGCAGGCTCGAACGGTAAGTTTCTGGGTGTGCTCGATTTTGATGTTCGTGACGGGAAGATTCGGGATTATACCTACCGCCTGTTACCGGTGTTTTCGGAGCTTTTGCCCCCAGACCCAGAGATGGATGCCCTTATCAATAAGATTCGTGCACCCTACAGTGAGCAATTATCGGAGGTGCTAGCAACTACGGATGACTTGCTGTACCGCCGCGGTAACTTCAATGGCAGTTTTGATCAGTTGATTTGTGACGCGCTCATTGATGAGCTGGGGGCTGACATTTCACTATCACCTGGTTTCCGCTGGGGGACCACGCTGCTCCCCGGCGACGATATCACCATGGAAGACCTCATGTCCCAGGTAGCGATAACCTATCCAACCGTCACCCTGAGCGAAATGAAGGGTGATTTCCTCAAGGTGGTACTTGAGGATGTGGCTGATAACTTGTTCAATCCCGATCCGTATTACCAACAGGGTGGTGACATGGTGCGGGTTGGCGGTTTGGAATACGCCATAGCTCCCCTGGGTGAGTCTGGGCAACGTATTAGCGACATGACTTTGCAAGGTAAATCGATTGATCCCAATAAAACCTATAAAGTGGCTGGCTGGGCCTCTATGCAGCAGGTCGAGGGGGAGCCTATTTGGGATGTCGTCGCTCGATGGCTACGGGATCAGAAGACGATTCGCGCGGTGCCGCTGAAAGAGCCGATTATCAAGGGATTGTCTGGCAATAAAGGTGTGGCTTGACCACTGTGTTAGTGGGGCTTGCGAGTCTAAGTTAGCGCGTGGCAGCCGTTGAATGCTGCAACGGCGTATATTTTTGTGTGTTAACGACGAACGAAAACGCTTTCGAGGTGTGCAAGAAACGAAACCAAGAAATATTGGTTAGTAAAGAAGGTCTCGAGAGCGAGGATCAAATAGTCTAACGGAGCGCCCCGTTGTCACCCGCACCAACGTAGTTTGTGGGCCCGCTTGTAGTTCTATGTAACTCACCGCCTGTGTGTCCAAATCTTGGAGGAGCCGTGACTCGAGCTCAAGTTGCTGAGGTAACGCGCCACTAACCGCCGGTGATGTCATTTGTTCAATGTAAACAAATTGGTCATCCACCTCGGCGCTCAGTGTTTCAATGGTGACTGCACCGAATTCACCAGAAGCCTGAAAGTTAGCTTCAACATATTTGGCTAGAAGGGTGAGTCCTTCTGAAGTAGCAACAGTACCAGCTGCACCCATCCGCATTAAAAGTTCTTCGGCATCGGCCACTCGAATGTAATGCTGAATGTCGTAGCGATTACTGAGCTTTGTAACCTGGGTTAGCGTTTCGGTTGCTTGTGCGCTGCACGCCAAGATTAATGAAGTCATCGACAAACACAGGGCAATCATGCCACGGGTGCGGGGCTTATCTAGCAATGTACTCAGCTTGTTTTTCATAGGGCTAGACTAACCCCAGACTGTTACAAATTTGTGACCGTAATGTGTCGGTTGTATTGCAGATTGGTTGCTCGACTACCGTCGTCGAAGGTAACTAGAGCTCGCTCAGAAACGGCGCTCCTCTATACCTTGAGAGGTCTCTATCCGTACAAAGCGTTGTGCATCTGACACAAGATCAATTAATAAATCGTTCACAATAGGCGGGAAAGCAGTGGGCTTTGCCGCGGGGTACCACTCTTGGTAGATGAAAGCGAAGTCGTCCTCTAGCTCTGCTCCCAGCGTTACTATTGCACTGGACGTGCCATCGCTGACAGAGAGCGTAAATCGCTGATCAACGTATAGAGCCAATCTAGCAAGATCCTCGAGGGTGTCTAGTTCGCCACCGCCCCCCATGAAGCGATTAACCCGAAGTGCATCAGCAGCATGCAGGCGATGAGTGATCTGGAAATGGTTGCCTTGCCAGACAATATCCGTCCACACAGCACTACCGCGGTGCGCGTACGCACCTAGCGTCCACCAACAAACGGTGACGGCAAGCCAGCAAATCGCCCCTTTCTTTATGCTAGTGCCCATAGCTTGCGCTCATTGAGAATGACCGTGGATAGTACTCGTGGTTAGCGTCACTGAGCCAATGCTCTGGGGTGCATTGGGCAGAGTGGGCTGTCGTACCGGATGGAGGGTAGCTACGTTAAGCACTCCAACCCGGCACGTTATCGCCAGTTAGTCTTGCTGATTAGTCAAAGGGACCTGCTTGCCGTTCTGATCGGCCGTGTCAGCTTTCGCTTTGAGTTCTACAAGTAAATCTGCCATTAAATTACGGCGATTTCGTTCTGACTTGTAGGCTTCGAGGCGCGTTTGATGAATCGTTTGGGGAAAGCGGTTATTTCGAAAATCACTGTCACCCGTTTGGTGGTGAGGGTCGAGTTCAATTGCAGCAATGGCCTTTGCTTCAATCAGTCTAAAAGTCACAAATTCATTATTACGGCGCCAAATTTCAGCGGGCAGGGTAAGTTCGCGCTGGCTGCCATCTTCGTAGTTAATAGACAGTAAGAGCGGGCTAGGTACCCCACCGTGATTTTCAAAATCGATGAAGTAAAAGATATTGTTGGCAGCAACAGCACGATCGAATGCCCGGCGCTCCCAATCCTCAAGCTTTCGTCGCTCTTTTTGAGCCTCGTTACGATCCTTGTTGCTAACGGTAAAGCGATCACGAGCACTGTAGAGATCTTGTAGCTCCTCGTATCGGGTTTCACGTGGCACTATTCCCGCCGCACGGTTGCGCTCAATCGATACGGGTACTGGCTTATCTCGGCTCGCTTCCTCGCGATCGACAGGAAAGTCGATGTCAGGATCATTGGTTTTTAGTCGGTAAGCGCGGATATCCGATATGGCAAGATCTACGTGATCGGTAGAGTAGAACCAAGCACGCCAGAACCAATCCAGATCCACCCCCGAGGCATCTTCCATGGTGCGGAAGAAGTCAGCCGGTGTTGGCCGTTTAAATTTCCAGCGCCGCGCATATTCCCTAAATGCGAAATCAAACAACTCACGCCCCATAACGGTCTCGCGGAGCACCGTTAGCGCGGCCGCCGGTTTGCTGTAGGCATTCGGACCAAACTGCAGAATAGAGTCTGACTGCGTCATAATAGGAACTTGATTAGCGGAGGCCATATAGCTGGGTATGTAATCCAGTAGGTTGGTCTCGTTGGCAAAAGCGGGGTAGTCTTCCTCCCATTCAAGTTCTGCCACGTACTCCAGGAAGGTATTGAGTCCCTCGTCCATCCATGTCCACTGTCGCTCATCCGAGTTAACAATCATGGGGAAATAAATGTGGCCTATTTCATGAATAATCACACCAATCAGGCTGTATTTAATATCACGAGAGTAGGCACGTTGCTCGCGCGCTTTCTGCTTGTCATCCGAATCCTTTTCCCCCGCCTTGGGTGGATTAGGGCGATAGCCATTAAAGGTGATCATGGGGTATTCCATACCACCGCGTTCCCAGGTGTTGACCGACTGAGCTGTCGGGTAAGGGTAGTCAAAACTCAACCGGCTATAGACATCTAGGGTGTGGGCAACCGCATGGGTTGAATAGCGCGACCAGATGGGTTCAGCTTCGTTGGGATAAAACGACATGGCCAGAACATTTTCAACTTTGGCCCCGGGTTGTTCATGCAACATGGCATCCCAAATAAATTTGCTCGAAGACGCCCACGCAAAATCGCGTACATTGTTGGCCTTAAATACCCATGTTTTGGTGCCTGTTGCTTGGGTATTTTCGTTGGCTTGTGCTTCATCGGGAGTCACGATGAAGGATGGCTTATGGGGCGTTACCTGTTGCAGGCGTTGTTGCTGCGAGGCTGTCAGAACAGCCTTGCTGTTCGTCAACTCACCGGTTGCGGCAACGATGTGGTTGTTGGGTACGGTTAGCTCGACTTCGTAGTAACCAAATTCAAGTGTGAACTCTCCGCGTCCTAAGAAAGCCTTGTTATGCCAGCCTTCGTAATCTGTATAGGCGGCTAATCGCGGGAACCATTGCGCCAAAAAAAATAACTGGGTGTCTGTTTCTTCGAAGTACTCATAACCACCACGCCCGCCAATAGACGCCTCTTCGATAATATTGAATTGCCACGCTACGGTAAAAGTAATGGCGTGCTGAGGCTCGAGTGGCGAGGGGAGATCCAGGCGTACCAAGGTGTCGACGACAGTCGCCGCGATTGGTCTGCCAGCGTCATCGGTGAAGGCTAGATTACGGTAGCCATAATCCGTGTCAATCATAGAGTGATGATCGCGTAGCGTGCCATAACTGATACGGTCGGCGTCGCTTGTTCGTGACAGACGATCGAGTGAATCGCGTTTGAATCGGTTTTGATCTAACTGTAGCCAAAGGTATCGCAACGTATCGGGTGAGTTGTTGGTATAGGTAATACGGCCAGTGGCGCTGAGGCTGCGCTGGTCTTCGTCTAATGATGCCTGAATGCGGTAATCGGCTTGCTGCTGCCAGTAGGCCTCCCCGGGCGCGCCAGAGGCAGTGCGGTAACTGTTAGCCGTTGGCAACATCTCTCCCAGCTGATTAAAGGCGCGAGCTCCCGAACCCGGTTCAGCGGCTAGTGAAAAACTTGCAGTCGATAAACAGACAGTTAGTAAGATCATTAAACGATTCATGGCACGGTGGATCACTGTGGAAACGGGCGTAAATCATACCAAATGGGAGACAAACCGCGTGAGAAGCGTATAGTTTCGCTCGGTATTTATTTTGCTTCGAACGTGTTCATGTCAAATGTGATGGTGTTTCAATCTGCTGCCCTAGATAGACCAGATTGGGTGACGCAGTGTTTAGTCTCTGTAAAAAAATGGGCGGCAGCGAATGGTTTTGCCTACCAGTTTGTCGGTGACGAGTTATTTGACTTGCTGCCCGAGCGGTACCGTTATCAGGTGGCGGGCCGAGGCCCGATTTTGGCGGATTTGGGGCGATTGATACTGCTGGAAAGTCACCTTAAGCGACACGGTGGTCGAGTGATTTGGCTCGATGCTGATGTACTGAGCGTTGACGCCCAGTGGCGTCCAGAATTCGGTTCAGACAGCCTCTTTGGTGAGGAATGCTGGGTGCAGTACGATCCCCAGCGTGGTTGGCGGGCATACATTAATCCCCATAATGCGTACTTGAGCTTCACCACCGATTCCGTGGTTTTGCCGTTTCTTAGGCATGTTACCCAATCCATTATTGAGCGCGCCGACCCAGCCCAGATAGCGCCACAAATGGTTGGCCCTAAGTTGATTAAGCACCTTCATTCGCTGGCAGATTTTACGCTAGCCCCGGAAGTGGGCGCCCTAAGCCCAGTGCTTTTGGAAGAGTTGGTTACGCAACCGAATCAGGCAGTAAAGCTCTACCGCGCCAAGAGCCGACCACCGTTGAAAATGATCAATTTGTGTCACTCACTCGTCGAAAGTGCGCCGAACCACCATGAGTTTTTGCGCGCTTTCCTGATGTGCCCGCAGGTTCATCTGTCAAAGCTAGACGTTTAGCGAGTTGCGTACGCTACCCGATGTGGATTTGTTATCGATGATTGTCTGCCGGGAGGAGATTTTCGAGCGCCCAGGGTTCAGATAGCTTCTCGATATTCGCTCTGCCACGCTCGGCTAGCCGTTTTCTGAGAGCTGGCTCGCGGTAGAGACGTAGCAACATGGTTGCCGCTGCTTGAATATCTGGCTCTGCCCAGACCTGTTCCTTACGATTGGCATAACGCCCGCTCGGGTCTTGCACTGGTTGTAACGTATAGGGAATGAGCGCTTCTTCCATTCCGCCCATAAAGTCTAAATTTCCCGACCATCCGGTGGCCAGCACCGGTACGCCTAATGCCAGAGCCTCTGCGAGTACGAGGCCAAAACCTTCAGAACGGTGAGGGGAAAGAAAAACATCGCAACTCGCTATTAGTTGTAGCATCTGCTCATAAGGCAAATGCTCAGTAATAAGTACGATATCGGATCGCTGCTTGATTCTCCCCGATACCTGTTTAAACGAGGCTTTATCCTCGTCGGTAAAGCTAATTTTTATTATCAAACTGCAGTTGTCTGACTCTTCCGGAAAAGCCGCTAAGTAAATATCAATAGCGCCCATAAGATTTTTGCGATAAGAGCTGGATCTGAGGTCGCCAGCCACCAGCACCAAAAAGCGCTCAGACGGTAAGTTGAGAGCGGCTCTGTCGGGTGTTATGAGTGGCAGCGTTACCAGCACGGGGTGAGGCATAACCCGAACGGGGCAGTGCGCCGCTGCCAGTGATTGCTTGACGAATTCGCTAGGTGCCCAGATTTCGTGAAAAAATTTGCTGACATCAATCCAGCTCTGAGGAGCACTGGGTAACTCATAAGCCCAGTAGCCTATTCGATATTGGTGTTTGAGACATGCTGAGGACAACACGTTAAGGACGGTAGCCGCCTCGGGTGCATTACAATGCATGATGTAAACGCCGCCCGAAGCGTCACCGGGTAGGGTGAGTGAGTTTGCCCCGTAGCCGTTGAGGAGCGGGCGAATGGTGTGCGCTAGCGGGGTATGACCATTTTGCTTCAGTGCCTCGAGGGTACAGTGCCCCGCACGGCCAATGCCCAGCGCCTCCCCAAAAAAGCCCGATACGATTAGCGGGCCGGGTCGGTAATCCAGCGTCATTAGCATGGGCTTTTTCTGGGCGATTTCCTTAGCTGCGCGTCGCATCATCAAAGTTTGATGCAGTGTGTTGTAGGAGGCATGAATGATCGGTATGAGTGCGCGCTTCACAAAAGCAGGTGTTAACTTGCGCCAAATAAATCGTAGTATTGAATAACCGAATGACCACATGTTCATATCGTTAACAAATGCTGTGAGGGTGGCGCAGCTCAGGCACTGCGTTGTGTGTGCGGTGGTTATGTCCGCTAGGACGCGCGATTAAACCACTAGTGTAAGCTAGTTTGGGATAATGGCGAACCTAATGTGCTGAGGGTTGGCAGGCCTCAGGCGTTCGGCCAGCGCTACGCCGAAAACAAAAAGGGCCGCACGGTGTGCGACCCTATTTTTGTTTGGCTCCGCCTGCTGGGCTCGAACCAGCGACCCAATGATTAACAGTCATTTGCTCTACCAACTGAGCTAAGGCGGAAAAGCTCTCTCGCGAGAGGGCGGGACTATACAGGAACCGTTTTTTTAAAGTCAACACCCCTTGGTCATGGGTGCCAAAAAGCCTCGAAACGCGTAATACTCTTCAGTCGCTTTAAGAAACACGAGCATCTATGGCCCGCCAATTTCAAGTCAAATCAAGCTATGAGCCCGCTGGTGACCAACCCGAGGCCATTAAGCAGCTGGTAGAGGGCGTGCAAGCCGGATTGGCGTCGCAGATTCTATTGGGTGTGACGGGCTCGGGGAAAACTTACACCATGGCAAACGTGGTGGCCAAGCTACAACGTCCCACGATAGTCATGGCACATAACAAAACCTTGGCGGCCCAACTCTACGGTGAATTTAAAGAGTTTTTCCCCAATAATGCGGTTGAGTATTTTGTTTCTTATTATGACTACTATCAGCCTGAGGCCTATGTGCCTTCGTCGGATACGTTCATCGAAAAAGATGCCCAGGTTAATGACCACATTGAACAGATGCGGCTCTCCGCTACCAAGGCGCTTTTGGAACGCGAGGATTGTTTGGTGGTTGCCACGGTTTCCGCCATCTACGGTTTGGGGGATCCTGAATCTTACTTCAAGATGATCATGCACCTATCGCGCGGCGAGATTATCGATCAGCGGGGTGTCTTGAGGCAGTTGGCAGAACTGCAATACACGCGCAATGACATTGATTTCAAACGGGGCACATACCGGGTTAGGGGCGATGTAATCGATATCTTTCCTGCCGATTCAGATGAGCTGGCGGTACGTGTTGAGCTATTCGACGAAGAAATTGAAAACATCTCTACCTTTGACCCGCTGACCGGCGCTGTAGCCGAGAAGTTGCCGCGCGTTACTATTTTCCCCAAAACTCATTATGTGGCGTCTCGGGATACCATGTTGGGAGCTGTAGATCTGATTGAGGAAGAGTTGGAGTTACGGGTTAAACAGTTCAAAGAAATGGATAAACTGCTGGAGGCGCAGCGAATTCAGCAACGCACACGTTACGATATTGAGATGATTCGTGAGCTTGGTTACTGCCAAGGTATTGAAAACTATTCTCGCTATCTGTCGGGACGTGCCCCGGGGGAACCGCCACCGACACTGTTTGAGTACCTTCCCGATAACGCACTGGTTCTTGTAGACGAGTCGCATGTCACCATTCCACAGATCGGAGGCATGTATCGGGGTGACCGGTCCCGCAAAGAAACCCTGGTGGAGTACGGCTTTCGTCTGCCCTCAGCATTAGATAATCGGCCGATGAAATTTGAAGAGTGGGAGTCCATGTGTCCCCAGGCTATTTATGTCAGTGCGACACCGGGAAAATACGAAAAGGAACATGCAGGGCGCACAGTTGAACAGGTTGTGAGGCCCACCGGTCTGGTGGATCCAGAGGTTGAGGTACGTCCTGCTCGCACTCAGGTGGATGACCTTCTTGCCGAGATTCGTCTCACAGTTGAGGGCGGTGATCGAGTTTTAGTTACCACGCTCACCAAGCGCATGGCGGAGGACCTTACCGAGTTTCTCAGTGAGCACGACATTCGAGTGCGCTATTTACACTCAGATATCGATACCGTTGAACGTGTTGAGATTATTCGTGATTTGCGCTTAGGGAACTTCGACGTTTTGGTTGGTATTAACTTATTGCGCGAGGGACTTGATATGCCCGAAGTTTCTTTGGTGGCCATTCTTGACGCCGACAAGGAAGGTTTCCTTAGATCAGATAGCTCGCTCATACAAACGATTGGGCGCGCGGCGCGTAATTTGCGGGGCCGGGCGATCCTCTACGCCGACAAAATCACCGGATCAATGGAGCGCGCGATGGCCGAAACGGCGCGCCGCCGCGAAAAGCAGATTGAGCACAATGAGGCTAACGATATTACGCCTCGAGGTATTGAGAAAAGTGTGCAGGATATTCTTGAAGGCGCCCGTCGCATGCCAACCAAAGCGCGCTCTGCAAAAGAGCGTCGGGTGGCCGAAGAGCGCGCGGCCTTCAGTGAAGATGTTGCCAGCCTGAGCCCCGCAGCGTTAGCCAGAAAGCTCGAGAAGATGGAGGCGCAAATGTTAGAGCATGCTAAAAACCTTGAGTTCGAGGCAGCCGCGCGCCTGCGTGATCAAGTGGCTGAGATTAAGCAGTTGGCCTTTGTCGGCTAAGCAATAAAATGAATTCAAGCAGAGCTCGCTCGGAGCGCACGCATTACTGCATGGCAATGGAGAAGCCAACCTCTGCGCCCTTTGGATTGTCAGTGCTTTGAGCAAAAGGTTCTCCGCCATGATGCTGTGCAATGAGGGATACGATATACAAGCCTAAACCAATATGCTGCTCGCCGCTTTGTTGGGACTCTCGGATTGAGCGCATGGGCGCAAAAAGCGCGTCACCAACGTCGGGAAGTTGCGGGCCCGGATTACGCACACAAAGGCGCCACCACATACCGCGCTTTTCGACGACCATCTGAATGGTTTCGCCGGGCTGAGTAAATGACGTAGCGTTGGCGATGAGCTTGTCTAACGCCTGCACGAGCAGTTCCGGTACGGCGCTGACAACAGCCGAGGATGCTTGACTATCAACTTCAAACGACCACTCTGGAAAGGTACTCTCGTAAGCGTCCCTTAATTCGACAAGCAAGAGCACCAGGTCGATGGTCTCATAATGTTCGCTGCCAACCGACGCTTCCAGTCGCGTGGCTTCGTTCATAGCGTTAAGCATTGCGCTCAGTCGCGCAAGCCCGGATTTCGCTCGGTGTATCAGTGTTAACCGTTGTGCGTCAGTTTGTGCACTCGCAAGGTTTTCAAGTGTTGACGTGATAACGGCTACGGGCGTACGAATCTCGTGAGCCAGTGCCCTCGGTAATGAGCGAAGGTACGCTTCGAGTCGAGTTTGCTCACCGCGTAAGCGCAAAAACTGCTGCGCTAGATCTGCTACTTCGTCATTCAACCATGCGTGTGTCGTTTCTGTGATGGCGCCGCCCTGTGACACGGCGGTGTTCAGTCGAACGATTCGCAAACTAAGAAACCCCGCGTAACCCAGCAATGCCACTATCACCACCAGCATGGCCAGAGATCCTTTGTAGAACAGCCCTTCAAAGGCGGTATCGGTTAGCGAGAGATACTCTTCTCGGCCCTGCTCAACTAAAACTGCGCCAATAATCCCTGTATCTGAACTGCTGATAGGTGCCGCGAACTCTGCTACCAACGTTTCACCGTCGTAAATGAGCCGGTGCGAGGCTTTATTTTGTAGGGCTGATGCAGCGGTCCCGGTGATCAATCGTCCGCTATCGGTCATAACCGAGGGGGAGCTGGTTAACGGGGTAGGTAGAATGGAGCGGTAGAGCCATTGGATCAGCCCATGGGTGGCGGTGTTATCGACTGAAGATAGCGCTGCTGATTCTCCCAATGCCCAACCCCAGCGATCTATTATGCTGATTTGCATGCTGCGGCCGTTGAACTTTGTCAAAAAAGTGTCGAGCACACTTGGCGCTAGCACAAGGAGAGGTGGTTCGCTATCTTGGGTGAGTGACACGTTTCCGCGGTAACTTTCACCGCCGTCGTCAACGTCGATGTAGTTGACACCCAAGTGCTTGCCAACACTATCGAGGGGTAGTTCTAGTTCTAAATGGTAGCCATCAGTCACGTCGGCCCAATAGCCCCGCAGGGGGTGCGCTGCATCCCCATCGGTGCTCGCGATAGGCTGGATAAAGGCGCCGGGTGCGGCCGGACTCACTACCCAGGTCTGGCGTTTTTGGCGGTGCCAAAGTGTCAGTGCCAATCGGTCGCCGTTGTGCGTATTGTTTTCGGCACTCACGTTGTAGCGTTTGGTATTATCAAGAACCCGCAGAGCCATAGCTAGCTGATTATGGTTATGTGCCAAGGCAATGTGGAGTGGTCGTCGCTCGGTGCCAAATTGGCGCCACTGGGGTGCCAGCCAGTCATCAAAAGAACCATCCAGCACAGGTGCTGTAGAGGTTTTCTGAGCTTGCAAGCTATTATCTGTTGGCGCCTGTGTGAGGCGTTCGCGCGCTGTATAGAGAACATCCCAGCGATCATTGAGCCCGCCCGCGATGGCCAGAGCGGTAGATTCCAGTGCTTGCTGTTGCAGGGTGCGCAATGCTTGTTCATTTGCTTTGAGGAATTGTAGTCCCGCCCAGGGTAGGCCCAGAAGAAACAGTGAGACCAGCAACAATTGTAGGCGTAGGCTCACGCCTTTGCTTTCCAGCGATAACCCAAGCCATAGGCGGTTTCGATTTGGGTAAATTGCGCATCAAGCTCCTCGAATTTACGCCTGATGCGGCGGATATGGGATGTGATAGTGCTGTCGTCGAGTACGACATTTGCAGCATCCATTAATTGAGCCCGAGATTTAATATGCCCGGGATGTTTGGCTAGCGCATGAAGCATCCAGAACTCGGTGTAGGTTAATTCAACCACCTGATCGCACCATTTGACGGTGAGTCGCTCTATGTTCAGCTCCAGTTCGTTGCGCCTGAGTATTTGCTCAATGCGCTCCGGAGCACTCAGTGCAGCTACGCGACGTAGTAGCGCGGTGATGCGCGCGAGCAACTGTGGTTGTGAAATGTCTTTGGTCAGGTAGTCATCGGCCCCCAACCTCAATCCAGAGACAATATCGATTTCGGTATCTCGAGCCGACAGGAAAACAATGGGTAGCGTGGGGTTATGGCTGCGTAATTCGCGACATAGATCGAATCCCGCCTCGTGATCATCGCCGAGGGCGATGTCCAGAATGACGAGGTCGGGTAGTGTGTTTTGCAGTCCTTCGCGTGCTTTTGATGCCTGGTTAAAAACAGTGACGCGATAGCCCTGGCGATGGAGCAACTCCTTGTAGTTGGCGGCCAGTGCTACTTCGTCTTCGACGATGACAATATGCTGTTTCATGGCGTCACACCTAATTCAGTGACTGTATGGTTGCACTGCGACGGATTGGTCTCAAGAGTTTGCCACAATTGGACATAATTGGTCGTCACTCGTGCACAACTGAGTAGCGGCCGGCCATTTTAGAGCGGCTTCATGGCGATTAATTCCACGCCATGAGGTAACGATGTCCAATAAACGATACAGGGCCGATCGCGCCCCAGCCGCTGCGGACTTGATGCCGCGGACTGGTTTGAAGACGAGGAAAAGCTACGCAGTTTGCATACCTGTAGGCTTAGCTTGTGCGGTCCTCTTTGTGGGCATGCTCGTGCAAGCGCCGAAGCTTGCGGCGGCCCGATTAGAGGCCTTGGGGGCTGGTCAAGCGTTTGTTGACTCAGCCAACAACCCGGCCATGCACCCACTGCCAATGTTGAATACCCACGTGGCAATATCTATCACCGGAACGGTTGCCGACGTGGTGCTCACCCAGACGTTTCGCAACGATAGCCAAGCTTGGATTAATGTTATTTATGCGCTGCCAGTGACCGACACCACTATTGTCTATGGCTGGGAGTTAACCACTGATGACCGCAGAATACGAGGTGTTGTACGCGAGCGTGAAGCCGCTGTGCGTAGCTATGAAATAGCGCGTACCGAGGGGCGTCAAGCAGCGTTGCTTGAGCCGCTCGCTCGCGATCTATTTCATGTGAAGGTTGCAAATATCGCGCCGGGCGCAACACTAACAACCGAGCTCAAGTTGATACATCCCGTAGTGCAAACGGGCCGCTCCTACCGCCTGCAATTGCCAACGACACTCGCCCCCCGATACCAACCACTTGCACAAATCGAAACGGCGTATCGCAACCCGTACCCAGCGAATGACAGCGCAATTTCCCTTGTTGAATTGCCGATACGGGACTTGGGTACGGTTAGAGTAACAAAGCCACGCTATCCACTGACATGGGACATCAGACTTGCTGCTGGGACTGACCTAAAGTACGTCAACATGCCGTTGCATCACACCAAAATAGACCGAGATGCAGCGGGTGCGCACCTCACGAACAGCTCTCGACCTGCCGAAATGGATAGGGATCTGGTTTTGGTCTGGACACTGTCAGACAGCGCCGAGCCCACCGCGTCAATCCTCACTCAGCACGTGGGTAGCGAGTGGTTTGGCATGCTTGAGCTTCATGAGCCAACCCAGGTTCAGCAGGCAAAGCATCAACCGAGGGCGTTGATTTTGGTTATCGATGTATCGGGTTCGATGTCAGGTGCGGCTATGAGGCAAGCCAAAGAGGCGGCGCGCACTGCGGTAGCAGGACTGAGTGCTAGCGATGTGTTTAATGTGATTGCCTTTGATCACCGTGTCTTTCAGCTATTCGATCGTCCGGAGTCTGCCTACTCAGCCAATCGTGAGACTGCTCTGAATTTTATCGATGATCTCCGAGCCGATGGCGGCACAGAAATGTTGCCAGCTCTGGGACGCGCTTTTGAACAGTCATCAAGTGTTAGCGACGTGCTTGCGCAAGTACTTTTTGTCACGGATGGCTCTGTGCATACCAGCGGCGATTTGCTCGCACTAATTGACAGCGAGCTTGGTGCAGCGCGTTTGTCTACAGTTGGCATTGGTGCGGCGCCAAACACGGCATTTATGCGACGAGCCGCTGAGCTTGGTGGCGGAATGTTTCGGCAGGTTTCAACCATGACCGAAGTGAAGCGGGTACTGGAAGATCTCATCCACACGCTGTCACAGCCAATGCTCACTGATATCTCCATTGATTGGCCGCCTGGCGCCGAGGCCGCCGGTGACAGCTTGCGCGATCTGTATGTGGGTGAGCCGCTACGAATACCCGTGCGATTTGCAGATTATCCGTTTGGCTATTCGATTGTGGTTAGTGGGCGGTACATGGGCGCACCCTGGCGAGTTGAGTTACCCATTGGTTTTAGAAAAGATGCATCGCCCTTGGAGGCGTCTATGGCCATTGTGTGGGCCGGTGGGAAGATACGCTCGTTTGTAGACCGTGCCGAATTTTCAGCGGAGGCAAGTAGCACATTACGCAATGACATTCTGCCGTTAGCGCTTAAATACGGTGTGGCGTCACCTGTCACTGCCTTTTTAGCCGAGGAGCTGCGTCCTACTCGGCCCTCCGCACAGGCCGCAGGTAACGTCACCCTGGCACAGCAACTGCCGGCTCAGGAGTTTGCCTATCCTCAGACCGCAACCCAGCTCGCGCTATTTATCTATGCGGCGTTGTTCTCCCTGTTTTGGCTAGTTATGGTGCTTGTACTGAGGCGCGACGATGAATCACACGGACAGTAGCAACCCCAACGTGGCTCTGGATACATGCCAAACTCACGCACGCAGTAAACGGTTGCTATTGATGTTTGGCGTTCTAGCCTTAACCGTCTCCTTGTCGGGTGTCTCGACAATTCTTGGTAAGGCGTGGATGGGGCAGTGGTTGCTTAAGTGCGCATGGGAGCAGGCTGTGGACACGGGCACACCGCAGCGCCCTTGGCCCTGGGCAGATTTTCTGGTGGCAGGGAACTTGCGTATTCCTGAGCTGGGCGTTCAGGCCTATGTACTCAATAGTGACAGCGGTGAGGCCTTGGCGTTCGGTCCGGGTTTTAGTCGCACGACTTCACGTGATGGATTGAGGATTATCAGTGGTCATCGAGATACCCATTTTTCGTTTATGCGCAACCTGGGTATTGGTATGCGCATAGAGCTTCATTCGGTCGATCGTGGCTCGCCAGAAGTGTTCGAGGTTTATCATCAAATGGTTGTGGACGCCGGAAACGCGCGGCTCCCGACAACGATACCGGATACCCTCATTTTGCTGACCTGCTTTCCATTTGACGCCATTACCGCTAACGGGCCCTTGCGCTATCTGTCGATAGCGCGCTTGCAAATGCCTCAAAAATTTGGTGCGATCGTGCTATAGCGTATGTTTAAACCAGTTGTGGGGTAATTTCTGTGCGACTTGCTCGTCTGCTTCGGTTTGGCGTAACTAGCCTTTCAATACCGCTCATTTTGAGCGGCTGTGCCGTAAACTCAATTGACGACTACAATCTTTGTGCCCTCAGTTATGGTGTAGTAGGTTTGGGGATTGGTGTAGCCTCTAGCGGCTCGGGAGCCGTTTTAGCTGGTACTGCTGGCGGTGGAATTGCCGGTTATTTGATCTGTCAGGAAGAGTTGGAGCTGCCCACAGATGACAGCCCTAAGCAAGATGTGGCACCCATGGTCATGGAAGTTGAGCCTCCCGTACCGAGAGACAGTGATGGCGATGGCGTCACAGATGATCAGGATGAGTGTGCAAACACACCCAAAGGCGTAGAAATAGACGCAAAAGGATGTGCCAAGCCGCTGGTCTTCGATAGCCTTACGCTGAATTTTGTGTTCGATAGTGCTGAGCTGGCTGCGAATGCCGATGAAGCGTTGGCACCCGCATTGATTTTTATCGGCAAATATCCTGATGCACGCTTCGAGATCATTGGTCACACCGACGCGTACGGTACTGAAGCTTACAATCGAGCGTTGTCGTTGCGCCGAGCACGAGCGCTACAGCAGCGATTGGTTGAGCTGGGAGTATCGTCAGCCCGTTTAGATGTCAGTGGGCAGGGTGAGTCTAACCCTTTGGTAACTAATGAGACTGAGGATGGGCGTGCGCGTAACCGTCGGGTAGAGTTTCATCTAATGCAGTAGTTTGCCGTATGGCTCAAACACGCGGTTTTCCAAATACAGGCAAATGGGCTTAATTCAGGCCCATTGCCCTTGTTTTTCTCTCTGGCTTTGAGACACTTCGCGCCCGAAGCACGCGGCCCTTGGTAGAGGTCGCCACTGATAAGGAGCACTTCATGCCCATTGTTACCCTTCCTGATGGATCACAACGCTCTTTTGAGCAGCCGGTTAGCGTTTTTGATGTCGCTGCTGATATTGGTCCTGGTCTCGCGAAAGCCGCTCTCGCTGGTGTTGTTGACGGTCGCGAAGTGGATACCTCGTTTGTTATCGAGGGCGACGCAGCGCTGAGCATTATTACCGATCGTGATGAGGCGGGTGTAGAAATTATCCGCCATTCCACAGCGCACTTGCTCGCGCAGGCTGTGCAACAGTTGTTCCCGGGTACACAGGTTACTATTGGTCCGACTGTCGAGGATGGCTTTTATTACGATTTTGCCTCGGGCCACAATTTTACCCCCGAGGACCTTGAGCGCATTGAACAGCGTATGACTGAAATCGCCGAGCGCGATGTTACCGTAGAGCGTATTGTTTGTTCGCGAGAAAAAGCGGTTGAGCTATTTCGGAACATGGGTGAGCACTTCAAGGTTCAGATTATTGAAGAGCTCCCAGAAGGCGAGGAAATTTCCATCTATCAGCAGGGTGAGTGGATGGATCTGTGTCGTGGTCCCCATGTGCCAAGCACCGGGAAACTGCAGGCTTTCAAGCTTACCAAGGTAGCCGGAGCCTATTGGCGGGGTGATGCAAAAAATCAGATGCTGCAACGCATCTACGGCACCGCTTGGGCCAACAAGAAACAGCTTAAGGCTTATCTGAATCGCATAGCAGAGGCGGAAAAGCGCGACCATCGAAAAATTGCTAAAAAATTGAACTTGTTCCACACCCAAGAAGAGGCGCCCGGCATGGTGTTCTGGCACCCCGCGGGTTGGACGATTTATCAGACCATTGAGCGCTACATGCGCCAAAAGCAACAACGGTTTGGTTATCAGGAGATTAAAACGCCACAGGTGGTGGACTTATCACTGTGGCAGCGGTCGGGCCACGCTGACAAGTTTGCCGATGGCATGTTCACGCTGGATGCGGATGAACGACAGTTCGCGGTTAAACCCATGAATTGCCCCTGTCATGTACAGGTGTTCAACCAGGGTCTGAAGTCTTATCGCGATCTTCCTTTGCGCTTGGCAGAGTTTGGCTCCTGCCACCGCAATGAGCCCTCAGGTTCCCTCCACGGCATCATGCGAGTGCGGGGCTTCACCCAAGATGACGCCCACATCTTTTGTACCGATGAGCAGATTCAGTCTGAGGTGTCCGATTTCATTGACATGCTGCACGAGGTCTACCGAGACTTCGGTTTTGATGAGGTCATTTACCGCCTGTCGACGCGCCCAGAGCAGCGAGTGGGTAGCGATTCCGACTGGGATCGGGCAGAGCTGGCACTGGCTGAGGCGCTCAACACCAAAGGCCTGCCCTGGGAGGAATTACCTGGGGAGGGCGCGTTTTATGGTCCTAAGATTGAGTTTTCGCTGAAAGATTGCATCGGTCGTGTATGGCAGCTGGGTACCATTCAGGTAGACTTTTCTATGCCGGGTCGCCTTGATGCGCAGTACGTAGCCGAAGATGGCAGTCGCCAGGTGCCTGTGATGTTGCATCGTGCGGTACTGGGCTCATTCGAACGTTTCATTGGTATTCTCATTGAGCACTTTGAGGGAGAGTTTCCTACTTGGTTGGCCCCTCAGCAGGCGGTAGTTGCACCCATCACTGATAAGCAAGCCGACTACGCTCGGGAAGTCACACAACACCTCGCTGACCAGGGTTTCAGGGTTATCAGCGATTTACGTAATGAAAAAATCGGTTTCAAGATCCGTGAACACGAGATGGGTAAGATGCCCTACATTTTGGTAGTGGGTGATAAAGAGATGGAGGCTCGCCAGGTGTCGGTGCGTGCCCGACATGGTCAGGATTTAGGCGTGTTGTCTCTCGATGACTTTGCCGCTCGATTGCACCAAGATGTTGTTAGCCACGGACGCGGCGAATGATTAAGTCGTACGCGCCCGCTGTGGCGCTATGGCGGTGATAGCCGCAAAAATGCCCGTAAATTTGGGCTTGAGCTTAGTTGACGGGGCCATTACACTCCACGCCCTAAATTTGTCCGGAGATTCCGAGCATCAAGACTGAAAGTAAGAGCAAGAAAGCGTTAACGAACGATCAAATTACATCCCCCCAGGTGCGTTTAATTAGCGCTGAGGGTGAGCAAGTCGGTATCGTATCTAATGAAGAGGCCCAAAAAGCCGCAGAGGCGGCAGGCATGGACCTCGTGCAAATGGCCGATAGCGAGCCGCCCGTTTGCAAAATCATGGATTATGGCAAGCATGTCTTTGAGGCAAAAAAGCAAAAGGCAGCACAGCGCAAAAAAGCCAAGCGTACGCAAATTAAAGAAATGAAGTTTCGTCCAGGGACGGAGGAAGGAGACTATCAGGTAAAACTGCGCAACCTGGTACGTTTCCTCGAAAACGGCGATAAGGCCAAAGTAACGCTCCGCTATCGCGGTCGAGAAATGGCTCATCAGGAAATCGGCATGGAGCTACTCAAGCGAGTAGAAGCCGATCTGAGCGAATTAGGCAGTGTCGAGCAATTCCCGAAAATGGAAGGCCGGCAGTTAACTATGGTTATCGCACCCAAGAAACGGGGTTAGTGGCCCGTGAATGCCCTAACATCCCGATAGTTGAATCGCCTCGAACAGTGGTATGCACCCGAGGCCCAATGCGGAGTTTTTACAATGCCAAAAGCAAAAATTCACAGCGGAGCAGCGAAGCGGTTTAAGAAAACCGCGGGTGGCTACAAGCGCAAGAGTGCTTACAAAAGCCACATCCTGACCAAAATGACGACCAAACGTAAGCGTCAGCTGCGTGGAACGTCCATGATTGACCAGTCAGACAAAGTGCTGATTGATCGCATGCTACGTGCCAAGTAACCGTCATACTGATTAGGAGATAGACTATGCCTCGCGTAAAACGTGGTGTGACGGCCCATCGTCGTCACAAAAAGATTTTAAAGCAAGCCAAGGGTTACTACGGCGCTCGATCACGAGTGTTTCGTGTAGCGAAACAAGCGGTCACCAAGGCGGGTCAGTACGCTTATCGCGACCGTCGCCAGCGTAAGCGCCAGTTCCGCGCTCTATGGATTACGCGTATTAATGCGCAATCTCGGGCCAACGGTTTGACCTACAGCAAGTTGATCAATGGCTTGAAGAGGGCTGACATTGCGCTAGACCGTCGCGTATTGGCAGACTTAGCCGTTCATGACAAAGCCGCCTTTGCCGCGGTTGTTGAGCGTGCGCGTACAGCTCTTGCTGCCTGATTGAAACCCCGCGCGCAGGCGGGATTTGCAAGTTAGGAAAGGAAGGGGCGCGCGCCTCTTCCTTTTTTTATGGCTATTGTGAACCGCCGGTTGGAGAAGCATGCTTTGCGCATCACTCTGGGCAGCCGAACATAGGATAATGCTATGCAATCGTTGGATGAACTCAAGTTAGAGGCCGTAGCCGTCATTGAGCAAGCTGCTGACGGCAATGCACTTGAGCAGCTCCGCGTCGACTACCTTGGTAAAAAAGGTAAGTTAACCGCGCTGCTTAAAGGGCTTGGCCAACTCTCGGCAGCAGAGCGCCCCAAGGCGGGGGCTTTGATCAACGAGGTTAAACAAGAGCTCCAAACGCTCATTAACTCGCGCAAGGCAACGCTAGAGCAAGCTGCACTGAGTGAACAACTCCAGCGCGAGGCGGTGGATGTCACGTTGCCCGGACGTGGAATCGAGCTTGGCGGCCTGCACCCGATTACTCGGACCATTGAGCGAATCGAGGCGTTTTTTCGTTCGGCTGGCTTTGACGTTATGGAAGGGCCAGAGATTGAGGATGACTATCACAATTTTGAGGCGCTCAACATTCCCGCGCACCACCCGGCGCGAGCCATGCACGACACTTTTTATGTGGATGATACGCATGTGCTAAGAACGCACACCTCCGGTGTGCAAGTGCGCACAATGGAGTCCCAAGAACCTCCTCTGCGCATTATTTGTCCGGGCCGTGTTTACCGTTGCGATTCCGATCTAACCCATTCGCCTATGTTTCATCAGGTTGAGGGGTTATTAATTGATGAGTCCTCGAGCTTTGGTGACCTAAAAGGTCTGCTTGAGGATTTTTTGCATGCCTTTTTTGAGCGGGATGATCTGGCGGTCCGTTTTCGTCCATCGTACTTTCCCTTCACCGAGCCTTCAGCGGAGGTTGATATTCAGTGTGTGAAGTGCAACGGCGATGGTTGCCGGATTTGTAGCCACACCGGTTGGTTGGAAATTCTTGGCTCGGGTATGGTGAATCCCAAGGTATTTGAAATGAGTGGTATCGATGCCGAGCGCTTCACAGGCTTTGCGTTTGGTCTGGGTGTTGAGCGCCTTGCCATGCTGCGCTACGGCATTGGCGATCTGCGACTGAATTTTGAAAATGATCTGCGCTTCTTGCGTCAGTTCATGTAAGAGGTGTTGGGATGATTATTTCTGAGCAATGGCTGCGCGAATGGGTGAACCCACCTCTGTCGGCGAGCGAACTCGCCGATCAATTGACCATGGCAGGGCTCGAGGTCGATGCATTGGATGCCGCGGCTGAGGCTTTCAGTGGGGTCATCGTTGCTGAAATACTGGAAGCTGAACAGCACCCAGATGCCGATAAGTTGCGTGTTTGTAAGGTAAGCACTGGCGCCAGTACCGTGCAAATCGTCTGTGGTGCCCCCAATGCGCGTAGCGGTCTTAAGGCCCCATTGGCGCAAGTGGGCGCAGTTTTGCCCGGTGACTTCAAGATCAAGAAGGCCAAACTACGCGGCGTGGAGTCGCAGGGTATGTTGTGCGCAGAGTCGGAGTTGACCATCTCTGATGAGGCCGCGGGCTTGATGGAATTGCCGGCAGATGCGCCCGTTGGTGAGGACTTGCGCTCATATTTAGGCTTGGATGATCACATCATTGAGATTGGTCTGACGCCCAATCGCGCAGACTGCCTGAGTATTGCGGGTATCGCTCGAGACCTCGCTGCGCTCAATGAATTAACCGCATGTGAAGTCGCTATAGAGCCGGTTTCACCTACAAGTACACGGCAATTTCCGGTGCAGGTTGTTGCCAACGACAAGTGCCCTCGATACGTCGGACGAGTCATTGAAAATGTTGATTTGTCGCAGGAGACACCGCGCGAAATAGTCGAACGACTGCGCCGAGCTGGACTGCGCTCCATTGATCCGGTGGTCGATGTTACCAACTACGTTATGTTGGAGTTGGGCCAACCCTTGCACGCCTTCGATTTGGATACATTGGCAGAGGAAATCGTGGTTCGCAACGCCCAAGCGGGTGAGGTAATGGTCCTTCTCGATGGCAGTGAGGTGAGCCTCACTGAGGATACGCTGCTGATAGCCGACCGCACCCGCCCACTCGCCATGGCCGGCATAATGGGAGGTGAAAATAGTGGAGTGAGTGCCAGCACGCGCCACATTTTCCTGGAGAGTGCTTTTTTCTCACCCACTCCAATGGCCGGAAAGGCGAGGCAGTATGGTCTTCATACCGATGCGTCCCATCGCTATGAGCGAGGTGTTGACCCCGAGCTCCAACACAAGGCCATTGAGCGCGCGACAGCGTTACTGCTGAGTATTGTAGGTGGACAAGCCGGGCCTATCACCGACGTGACCTCCAACGCCCACCTACCGCAGGCAGCTACCATCACGTTACGCGCCAGTCGCATTCAACGCGTACTGGGATTTAGCATGGATCCTGCACGCGTTGAGGCTATTCTTACGAACCTTGGGTTTGGTATGACAACCCAAGGTGATGGCGAATGGTTGTGTCACGCTCCAAGTTGGCGATTTGATATGGAGCAAGAAGTCGACTTAATTGAAGAGCTGGCTCGTATTCATGGCTATAACGCACTGCCGGTGAGCCGCATTCACGGCGATGTGGCGGGTAGTGAGCAACCCGAAAACAAACGCGCTTTAAGTCATGTGCGCCGATTGTTGGTTGGAAGAGGATTCCAAGAGGCGATTACCTACAGCTTTATTTCGCCTGAGCTGCAAACACGATTTGACCCTCAAGTTTCTCCCGTTGCGCTGAAGAACCCTATCTCTGCAGATTTGAGCGTTATGCGTACCAGTTTGCTCCCGGGCCTGCTGTCTGCCACTGCCCACAATGCCAAGCGTCAACTTAGCCGAGTGCGTTTGTTTGAGACGGGCTTATGCTTTTTACCGGGTGACCCCATCAAACAAGAAGCGCGCCTTGGGTTGGTGATGATGGGACCACGGGCGCCAGAAAACTGGGCAAATGAAGGCACTAAAACGGACTTTTTTGACATGAAGGGTGAAGTAGAGCAGCTATTGCATGTGGCTGCCGACACCGCCGTATTTAGGCCCTGCACATGGCCCGGTTTGCACGATGGTCAAACTGCGGAGATTGTTATTGGTGGCCAAATTGTTGGTATTTTGGGGGCGATTCACCCGGTCACTGCTGAGGCAATGGATTTACCTCCGGCAACTTACGTTGCTGAACTTCAGCTTTCGGCAGTCACTGCTTCGTGTTTGCCTGCTTATGTAGAGATTTCGCGGTTTCCCGAGACTCGCCGAGATATCGCAGTGGTGCTCAATGCGGAGACGCCGGCTGCGGCTGTGGAGGACGTTGTACGACAGGCGGCTGGGCCCGCATTGGCGGATCTACGGATTTTTGATGTGTATGCGGGGCAGGGCATTGAACCCGGACACAAAAGTTTGGCCCTAGGTTTGACTTTCCGGGATCAGTCACGCACTCTAGATGACTTTGAAATTACTTCAGTGATGACGCAAGTCATTGATTCGCTGCAAGAAAAGCTGAATGCCAAATTAAGGGGCTAGCTGTTCCGAATGACTGCACTGACCAAATTTGAAATGGCCGAAAAGCTATTTGAAGAGCTTGGCCTGAACAAGCGCGAAGCCAAGGAGTTGGTCGAGCAGTTTTTTGAAGAGATAAGAGTTTGCCTAGAGAATAACGAGCAGGTGAAACTTTCCGGCTTTGGAAACTTTGACTTACGCGATAAGCGCCAGCGGCCCGGACGCAACCCAAAAACTGGGGAGGAGATTCCCATCTCCGCGAGGCGCGTCGTGACGTTTAGGCCTGGCCAAAAGCTGAAGGCGCGCGTTGAGCAACTCCATGTTCCAGATCCACTACGAGACCCGTTGAGAGACCCGTTGAGAGACCCATTAAGTGATGCTTGAACCCAGCCACAATAGTGAACTTCCAGCGATTCCAAGCAAGCGCTATTTTACTATTGGTGAGGTGAGCGAGTTATGCGCTGTCAAACCGCATGTATTACGTTACTGGGAACAAGAATTTCCGGGTCTAAGCCCAGTCAAACGCCGAGGTAATCGACGCTATTATCAGCGTGGCGATGTAGAAATGATTCGCACCATTCGAAGCCTGCTGTACGAACAGGGCTACACCATTGGCGGCGCGCGGCAGCGACTGGTCCATGAGGGTGACGGCCCTACTCCCGCCGAGGTACAAATGTTGGCGCGCGAGTGCATTGACGAATTGGAGCGTGCGCGGGAGTTGTTGTCTGCCGATGAGTGAG
>Ga0181558_10000285_pt1 | contig 47400 bp, 28 predicted proteins | sample 011ome_22_FD_133754 | JGI IMG/M metagenome (GOLD analysis project Ga0181558, IMG submission 133754) | Coastal salt marsh microbial communities from the Groves Creek Marsh, Skidaway Island, Georgia - 011507BT metaG (megahit assembly) | ecosystem: Environmental > Aquatic > Marine > Intertidal... | reverse complement strand
TTCAACGTGGACATCAAACATTTGAGAATCGGTCAGAGATAAGGGGTGACGAGTCGCGGACAACTTCGAATGAGCGCTGCCATGACACGCGCCGACTCTTCTCTATGAAGTGACTCACTGCTATATTCGAGTTCCGCTAAAAGCTGCAGCATATGCGCACGCAAAGCTGGAAGTACATACGCTGGATTTCTCGTCGCCAAACGACCAAGCAAGTCGACGCCGAGAATTCGTATGCTAACGTTTTCGTCGTTCAACGTCACGAAAAGCGCTCGAAGCACGCGAGCTTGTGAGAGATATGAATCGATCGCCGCACTAGGTCGACAAAACTCTGTGAGCAACGCTGTGCGTATCGAGCTATCGCTGTCGCCAACCGCGACGGGAATAAGCGCCTCCATGATTTGCTCAACGGCGCTCGACGTGCTCTTGCTAGATCTCACACGCAATCGCAACGCGCCACAACAAGTCAACGCCGCCTCGAGTCTGGATTCTGCCGATGAATCGTTCAAGTACACGACGACGTTCTTTTTGATAGAGCGCAATAGCACAGCGGATTCAAACGGAAACGTTCGCATCGTACGCAACGCAATTTGCACAATCTTCTTCTTGGGCTGCATCGAACAACTCAACTCCGTCGACGGTTCGTATCGAATCGCCTGCGCAATCGACTCGGCCAACTTTTGCTGAATGACTGGCATCAGATCTGGCGCCGCCTTGGCAACGGACTCTAGACCGAGCACGAGCGCCTCAGACAATCCTCCAGTGAACATCGCTGGAAGCAAGTTCATCAAGTGCGGTTTCCACGTGTCGCCCAATGAGTCCATGAGCGCACCAGCGCAGCGAAGCGCTTCGGGACACAAATTTTTGCTCTGAGTTCTAGAAGTGAACAAATCATACATCACTGCCGAAACCTCTGGAAGATATCGCAACAAAGAACTTCCTACACCCATCTTGCTGGGATCGCCGTCGACATCAATCACTGGGGACATCGCGGCGGCTAATTTACTCAGCGCCTTGAAACCGGCCGAACGATCGCTCGGCGAACGTATGGTGGTCAAAATCAACGCGCACGACTCAACGAGATAAGAATCTGCGAATCTCTGCGGGCTAAACGTTGCGAGTTTGGGAATCAAACTCACAATCGTTCGTCGGATAATAGACTCCTTCGCGCTTTGCAATCGCAAAACAGTCTCTGCGACTTCACGATATCTACTCAACATGAATTCACCCGTGCGTCGTAAAAGTTCTCCAAACACAAGTAATGAGCCATGCATTTCTTCTACTTTAGACTTTTGCTTCAAACCCGCGCGACACGCTTCGTAAAGTTCATAATACCACTGCACGCGATATCTCGTCTCACGCTGTTCGGTGACGACGAGGCACTCTCGAAGCGCACCCACAGCCATTTCACGCACCATCAACGACGGGTCACGTAAAGCGCTCCAAATCGACGATACGAATACTGGAACGTGTACGTTGAAGATTGTTGGCGCATTTCGCGCGAGTTCCATGAGCGTCAGCGATGCAGCGTATCGTTTCATACTGAGCACAACTTGACTCTCATCCTTCGTGCCTAACAACTGAATCGCGCGTTGGACTTGAGAGTCGACAATTTCCGTCGTCAGAGCGCCGCTATGAAGGACTAGTCGACCAAGAACAGCGCTTGTCAACTCTACGAGCTCTGCCGTGCGCTCGCCAATCCATACCGGATCATCGGACAAGGACGCGTCGGCGCTCGTAATTCCAGATTCATCCATCGACTCGAGTGGTTGTTGAAAGCTAGAAGTCATGATGTTCAGCAAATAGTCTGCAAACATCTTCACCTTTTCAACATCTTCACCAAACTCGATTTCTATCAACTGATCAATCGCACGCAAGCCACCAAGCTTTTTATCCACATCGTCGCTCGTCATCAACGCTTGCACTCGCGCGTGAACGTCCCTACTAAACTTTGCAAACACCGTCGGGTTAGCCCCTCGAGACTCCGTCTCGACGTGATCCCTCAGCGCGCTGTCATCACGCATCGCCTTCTCTCCGTCATCAAGTACGGTCAAGCACATGTTCTCCAGTAATTGCCCGAGCGTATCTTGCTTTGTCTTTGCCTCGCGAGGAAACGCCGCCGCGCCTCGTCGCGCCGACGTCCCTAGATACCCCGCTTGGTCATGGCTATTCGCTCGTTCTAACAGCGCATTCGAGCTTTCAACGTTTACATCACTTCCTATACGAGTGCGTCGACGCGTCACCGAGCTCGCAGGCTCGCCATCGCCCCGCGCCTCACGCGAACCGACGGCGAACGCCTCCTCGCGGTCGCGCGGCGAAAACATCCTCCTCTCGCACGTCTACCGCGCAGTGTCCACCGCGCGCGCGATCGCTCGAACGAACACGCGAGCGATGCGCGTAAAGCACTTCCGCCGAAGCCCGCACTCGCGTGCCCGCGACGACGGCGCGCGGCGTGGAACCCACACGCAAATCGATGCCAACGTCCAACGTCCGATGCGCCGCTCACTACCGCGAGCTCAAGCACACGTCGCGCGTGCGCGTCTTCGTGCGACGCGCGCGCGCGTCCAACGCAATCTCGCGCGCACGCCCACGCGCTCACGGATGTGATCTCGCGCGCGTGCGACGCCGCGTCGAGGTTTGACGCCCGACGGCCACCAATGCGAAGAGGCACACCCTGGCGCACGAGGGGCGTCACAATCGCGCGCGAACGACGCGTCGACGACGGCACTGTCGGGATAGGCGCGCGTGAGCGACGCGTGTTCGACGTTCACCGCGTGCGACGCGCGCGTGCGAGCGGTGCGAGACGCGCACGAAGGGTGATTGCGGTTGGTGACTTCGTGGCGGCTGAGGCGCCTGAGCTCGCGCGCGTGACGTTGAATTTATCGACGCTCACCGCGCGCCAGGGCGGGGGCGATGAGCGTAAACGTTGGTGATGATGTTGAAATCGCCGTGAGTTTCGTCACGCGCTTGCCAGAGGCGTTTCGTGTGTCGGAATCGCCGATTACGGTACCAGGGAAGCTCACGCGCTACGGCTTGAGCGAAGTCGTGAATCACTTACTCGGCACTGAGACGCCGACGCCGTTTGATTTTTTGGTTGATGGTGTGTTGCTGCGTACATCATTGGCGAAGTTGGCGTTGAAGGTTCGTGCGAGCGCGGAGGCGACGTTAGTTGTGGAATACGTGCCAGCGCTCGGGCCGCCGACGGCGGCGGAGACGGCGCCGCACGACGACTGGGTGAGTTCGGTCGATGGCAGTTGGGCCACCGCAGTGGTGAGTGGAGGATACGACAATAAGGCTCGATTGTGGTCGCCGAAAGGTAAACTCTTGGCCGAGCTCGATGGGCACAATGCTCACGTGTGCGCGGTGAGTTTGGCGCCACCGAGCGACGGCTCCGCCGGAAGCGAATCCGCCGTGGTATTGACAGCCTCTGCCGACGGCACCGCGCGCTCGTACGCGGTGACGGTGAAGGGAAAGAAGTGCGATGTTGGTGACATTCGCGTGTTCAAAGGCCACACGGGTACAGTGACGGATATCGCCGCGGCTTTCGGTGTGGCGGTGTTCGCAACCGCTTCGGTCGACGGCTCGGCTCGCGTGTGGAAGCTCGACGGCGGCGAATTCGCTGAGGAGAAAAAGGTGAAGAAACGTAAGAAGTCGAAAGAGGTCGATGATGATGATGATGATGATATGAATGTCGATGAACCGCAAATAGGCCTCGGGGAGGAGCTTGTGCTGAGTGGCCATACGGATCAAGTGCGCGCAGTGTCGTGGGCATCGTCAGAGGTTCTCTGGACGGGGTCGTTCGACCATACCATTCGATCGTGGAACATTGAAACCGGAGAAGAAATAGAGTCGCACAGCACACATCACGGCGTACATTGTTTGTCTGTAACGGCTGGAGGGAATAAGATTGCATTCGGTGGCGTTGATGCCGTGGTAAATGTGTGGGATGCGCGCGAAGGCGCGACAGCGAAAGGATGTCTCAAGCTCAAATCTCATGAGGTACGTCGTCGTCCACAACGTGTTCGCTCGCGCAAATATCTCAAACAAGTCAAGGATGTGAACCTAATCGATTCCAGACACTCGTGTGTGAGGGCTAAATCAAACACTCTAATTTTTTACTGAGACTTGTGTTTCGCTTGTTGCGAATCGCGCGCAATAAATCCAACTCAATGACTGACTGTACACTTTTCACACATCGCAGGGATGGATATCGAGTATAAGATGGAGCCCAACGAACGAATATCATCTAGTAAGTAGTTCGTATGACGGCCACATCAAGTTGTGGGACATCAGAGGGCGATTACCTTTGCATAGCGTCCAAACGCACGAAGGAAAAGTTTTCGCCGTCGATTACCACGGCGGCGAGAGACTTTGCTGTGGCGGTGACGACAGCAAGGTCAGGTTCTATGACGTCCAAACGTCAAAGTCGCTACTAGGGTAATATCGTTGTTGCGACAGAGAAATCTAATACTTGTAATACACACACTACTAATAATTTAATCTGTGTTTGAGTACATGCTCGCCCGGAGAGCAGATCCGTCATATCCATACGACAACGCGTGCGCAGGAGAGTTGTATGCGCAACTCTCGACGTGGCCTATTTCGTGTCCAACGTATTGGAAGCGCCTAGAGCGCATCAAATTGAGTACGCCGGGACCCGGGCAGCATAGCCCGTCGTGATTCATCCATCTTTGAAGTGAAATCCCGAGTTTCCCCCCACTCGCCCGTGCCCAATTCTTGCGTACCTCCACATCCACCATATCTGGATAGTGTTTGTCCACATATGACGCGTATGAGCCGTACTCAGAGAAACCCAAGTGCAAATTCTCGTCATCGAGCGACTGCAAGATGGCAATAGCCCACGGCGGCAGCGTTGTGTCTTCTGGTTTGGCGACTTCAGCAAACGTTGCGAGCATTTCATCCATTATATCTGCATCAACAACCATTTGGTGAGTGACGTATGACGTACCGTCCACGGCGTAGGCCATTTTCTCGCGCCCCTGCATCAACTTTTCGTAACTGCCGTCGTACGAACGAATGACGTTGCCTCCTATCTGGCGTACTGCCCGCTTAACGTTCGTGTTCGGGTCGACCTCAAACAACTGTTGACGGCGTAAAGGAATCATATCCAAATCCCAAAGCAAAAATTTTCGACTTAAAGGCGGACTCTTAACCGCCGTCGATTTTGCGGCGCCAAGTTTCAACAACTGTTGCAAGTACCATCCACCGAGTTGACGGCCGACGAACTGGCTATCCGCACCTCCGTTCGCCACTATAGAAGGATACAATCGTTCCAATATTTTACTCGTCTCACCCTTTGTGACGCCGTCCAAGAAATCGTCCTCTACGTGACACTCAACGTTTGACGCCATCTTTCGAAACAACTCACACTGTTGCGCGCCTGGGGCCACGATGACAATCCGTCTAGGACCAATGTACTGATTCAACGCCGCAACCGCCACGGCATTCACACACGATGGCTTCACCGCCACGCTTACGACATCCAACTCTGAATACGAGCGCTCGCTCGGACAATCCCACGCGCGCTTCCCAAAAGCCATCCCACCGACACCGCATCGCACACCCCCATCCGCAACCTCGCGATCAGTATACGACGTCGGATCACCGAGCTTAATATCCCCAGTCGTGGACTCGATTCCACCCGCGACGTCGGTGCCTCGAACCGCGCGCGTAAAGTCCCGCGCGTAATACTGGTCATCGTCCGAAAACTGCGCATACAACGTCACGAGCGCGACCGCACCGACGCAAATCCCACCCACGCGCACGAGCGCTTTGGCGAGACGACGCTGACGACGCTTCTGGTGCGGAAGCACGCGCGGTGCGGCCATGCCGTCGAGCGGCGCGCGAGTGGCGTCGCGTCGCGTCGCGCTCGCGCGTTGGGCGCCATCCGCGTCATTGGTACACATAAATACCACACAGTGATTCTTCAGTACACACTTAATGTACTTTAAATTCAAAACGCGTGTTCACAATCGCCCGTTTGTTCTATATAGCCCATGTATGACTACAGTATACACTTTCAATATTGTGGCGTGTTTACATAGCGATGCGTGACGTGGCGGCTCTCCACGAAACCCTGAGCGCAGAGGGCTTGGGTGTGGCGCATGATCGACGCCGGCGTCACACGACGACGCGCGCGCGCGACGCCGAACGCGACGCATCCTCGCACACCGTTCACCTCTTCGACCATGAAGCACGCCGGCGCGATCGCGGACCCCGACGACGCGGTATTTTTCTCGCGCGCGGTGGAGCTCAAGGAGGAAGGCAACGTGGCGTACAAGAACCGCGAGTATAAAAAGGCGTTGGCGTTCTACGATCAAGCGCTTGGATTGCTCGGGGAAAAGGATGAAATGCGAGCGCAAGTGTATTCGAACAAGGCGGCGTGCTATTACCAGATGCGGTTTTATGCGGATGTCGTGGCTGAGGCGTCCAAGGCGTTGCGCGTGGATTCCAAGTCGCACAAGGCGCTGTTCCACCGGGCGAACGCGTATGCGTCGCTCGGGAACGCGGGTAAGGCGAAGAAGGATTATGCCAATGTCCTTGTGCTCGATTCTTCTAACGTTGATGCGAAGAAGGCGCTTGATCGCTTGAATGGCGTGACCACCAAGGACGCCCCCGCGGGGTTGGGCGGCATGAACCTCGAGCCGGCGAAAAAATCCAAGGAGGGTGGTAAGAAGGCTGTCGCGGCTGCGACTCCGGATCCGAGCCCTGAGCAAGCGGCGCAACAAGAAGCCGCGATTCAGGCAGCGCAGCAGCAACAGCAGCAACAACCGCCGGCTATTACGTTGAAGTGTGTATTTGGCGAAGACGTGCGCATGTTCAACGTGTACAGCACGCTCTCCCACCGAGACTTGGTGACGAGCATCGCGAACAAGTATCCAACGGCTGGACAGTTCTCGATCAAATATGAAGATGCGAACGGCAACATGCAGACGATTCAGTCCACGAAGGACTTCCAAGCGGCTATTTACTCCACGTCTCAGCGCTTGAGCGAAATGGAAAAGCCGCCCCTCATCCCGTACGTCAAGCTTTTCGTGCAAGACTTGCCAAAGATCGAGGACATTGCGCTCGTTGATGAAAACGGCAATCCTGCAGGTTTAGCGCCGAATGAAGTTGTTGAGATTGATGAATGGATCTTGGATTTCGCAGCTTTGTTCCGTGAGCATCTCGGCATCGACGCTGAAGGGCACTTGGAAGCTCACCAAGAGGTACGTTTTGTTTTTCCGCTCCCCCTATTGATCTCGCTCGTCATGCGTTCAAACTCTCCAAACGAAGCAATGACGAAACAAAAAACTTTACTACTCATGATTTCCGTGATTAATGTTTTGCAAATGTCTTTCGCTCCTATCGTGAGCTTCAATTTGGAGAGGTCCTTGAGTTGACTCGCGTTTTCGCTCGCTCTCGTTTGGTTGACTGACCTTTTGATAATTTGTTTTGCAAACGCAGGGTATGAACTTGTGCAGCGAAGGCGTGAGCCCGAGCGTGTCTAACGATCAGGCGCAAGAGATGTTTACCACCGCGGTTAGTAAGTTCCAAGAAGCGGCGGCGGTGGCGATGTTCAACTGGGGTAACGTGCACATGTGTGAAGCGCGCAAAAAGATGGATGGTGGTCGTGAACCACCTGTGGAAGAAGGCGGTCCGCCAGGTGCAGCGATCGCAACCGCTGAAGCGTTCGATGATGTCGAAACGCTCCTTAACGCGGCGAAGGAACGCTTCACGTCCTCGCTTGCGATCAAGGCGGATTTCCACGACGCGACCATTGCTCTCGCGCAGCGACGCTATGAGCGCGCGCGCTTGCTTTGCGCCGCCGCCGGTTTGAGTGGTAATGAAGGTAAGGTGCCGAAGGGACACGACGCGAAGGCGCGTACTGCGGAAGCTGAAGCCGAATTCGTCGGCGCGGCCGCAGACTACGAGGCGGTCCTCAAGACCTTGCCCGAAGAGAAACCAAAGGAGAAAACAGAGGAAGAAAAGGCTGAGTACGCGAAGCTTGTAGAAGAAGCTAAGGCGAAGGGTGAGGAGCCGCCGGCGGAAGATGACCCGTCTCTCAAGGCGCAAGTCACCGTGATGCTCGGAAACACGTTATTCGAGCATTCGCAAATGCTAGCGCGCTTAGGTAAAGATTGGCAGCCACTTTTGGACGCGGCTTTGGAGCACTTCAGAGCTGCGGGCTGCGCGCAAGGAGATATTGATGGTGCGCTTAAAATGCACTATGGTAATCGAAGCAAGAAGTAAGTAGATTTTTAAAGGCATGGTTGGTTTCTCAGCATTGCAATACAAGCGAGCGCTCAACATTCTCAATTTCTTCATACATCGTCATCGTCGTAAATTCCAAGCGAAAACGCTAACTAAAACGGAGGATCGTCGGGATTGAACTCTTGCGCCGGCGTGTATCCGCCCTCTTGCAACGGTTGATACCCAGCGTATTGCGCTTGTTGTCCGTACGGCTGATTGTAGTCGGGTTCGTAAGCACCCGGGTTTGAGGCTCCGTAGTAACCGTCGTTTGCCGGTTGTTGCCGCTGCTGTTGCGCCTGTTGACCACCGCCTTCGGACAACGTTTCCAACACCCAAGCCGGCGTATCGCGGCTTTCGATCCATAACGCCTCGCCAGACTCTTTGTGCTTGAAATCCGGCGAACGAGGGTTCGCACCAGGTTGGGCCTTGCGGTCGCGGTTATCCCACCACGTATCCGGCTCTTCGGCGAGAGAGCGCCAGAGCGCCTCCTTCGGGGACGTACCAGCAGGCATGCCCATTTGCTGCGATGCTTGTGGTTGTCTAGCTTGTTGTTGACGAGACGCCGCCTGAGCAGGTTGAGCAGCGGGAGTATAGCTGTTTTCGTAACCGCCTCCAGCGCCGTCGCCGCGTTGTTCATCCGACTTGGAGCTCTGCACAAAGGAAAAGTTTTTGGCGACAATCTTCACTCGCGATCGCGGCGCGCCCGTATCTTTGTCCGTCCACGTATCAGTCTTTAACAGACCTTGCACGCAAATCGTACGCCCCTTACGAACGTGTTCTGCCATGCGGAGTCCCTCTTCACCCCAAACGTCCACCGCGAACCAGTTTGTCTTGTCCTCCTCGACGACGCCATCTTGCATCTCGGATTTTCGTCCCCCATTCACCGCAATGCGCACGTTTGCCACGCATGTACCCGATTGAAAGTGTCGAATCTCCGGATCCGCACCGACGTTCCCGATGATGGTCACGCTGTTCGCCAATTCCGGCGTCCACGTAACCGTGCTCGGAGGCGCCGTTTGCTCATGCTGGTCACCAGCGTACGCACGCGCTCGTGTCGCGCGCGGCCCAGCCGGCGTGTACGAGTTTCGTCCATAGCTCATTTGCGCCTGCGCCGCGAACGATCGTCGTCCCTCGCCACGAATCGTCGGTACCATTGGCTTTGTATTTGTACTCTTCAAACTCGCAAGCATCCGACCACCATTCCCGCGCTGCAACACGCGCGACGCCGCGTGTGAGGCCACAGAACCGCTCGACATGCACGTACGCATTATCGTATACCCTCGTGCGATGATTGAGGCGAACGACGTCGCGTCACGGACCATCCACGCGCGTGATTGTGTCGAGATCGCGTCGCCTTGTAAACACGTGACTTTCTCGACGAAATGGCGCCAAAACGCCATTGACGCGCGCCTCGCGTTCGTCACGCGCGCCTCGGTCACCGAGCGCGATGTCAGACGTACTGATGAAAGAAATGGCGCGCATGCGCGCCGAGCGTGCGGCGAAAGCTGTGGCGTCGACGGCGAAATACGTACCGAAAGGCGCGAATAAGCGCGCGGTGAGTGATGCAGAAGGCGAGGGAATGTCGGGAAAGCGTGCGAGAGAGAGCGAGGACGAGGCGCACGGGCGTAATGCACCCGCGGGAACGTCTCGCGAGAGCGCTCGCACGGCGTCTGCGGCGCATGTGCGGGTCTTGGAGGATGAAGAGGAGGATGCAAAGATGGACGCGTTGAGCGTCGAGGAGACGATTCGACGGCTGAGGACGCTCGGGCAACCGGCGACGATGTTTGGGGAGATGAGAGAGGATAGAATTTTGCGGTTGAAAGTGGCAACTAAGAATATTACTGTCGCAGATGAGACGACGCTCACGGCGACGCAGGTGAATGAAAAGTTGCAGGACGCGGAGCGCGTGCAAGCGTTTGCGCAAAAGAAAAAGGACAAAGCCAAAGAGTCGGATAATAAGGGCAAGGCAAAGGATGGCGGCGGCGCGGGCGCGGGCGATGCGGACGGCGCACCTGAGATGAGCGCAGAGGAAAAGGCATTGATGGATTCGTTCGCAGCGGCGGCGGCTAAGGTGAAGAAGCAGCGCGAGCAAGAGGCACTAGAACCCATCGACCAAGTCGCGGCGTACTTGAAATCTCTCGTAAAAGAGTGGGAAGCTGAATTAGATCACAAGTCCGAAGAGTGGTGCTATACGCACGAAGGACGTCAAATGATTTCGACGTTCAAAACGACGCAACAGCACTTGAAACCGTTGTTCAAACGCATCAAGCGCCGGTCGCTGCCTGGCGACGTTGAACGCGTGTTGTACTTGATTATGCAAGCCATGAAGGCGAGAAACTACAAAAAGGCGGCGGATGCATACATTGGCATCGCCATCGGTAACGCCGCGTGGCCTATTGGTGTCACCATGGTTGGTATTCACGCGCGTAGCGCGCGAGAGAAAATTGGAGCGCAGTCGCAGGCGCACGCCATGCACGACGAAGAGACGCGGAAATACTTGCAAAGTATCAAGCGTTTAATGACGTACGCTCAACGCGCATACCCAACAACCCCGTCGTTGTCTTTGAATTTCAACTCGGGTGTTAATGGTAGCGACAAGGTTGAGTTACTCAAAGCCGAATCCCGTCTCTCCATCGACAAACAAGTCCCGGCGCTCATGCTCGGCGACGGCAAAGAGCACCAATCTGACGGCTGGCGCGCGCAAGATTCCGATACGCGCACGTGGAAATCCATGCTCACGCACGCGTACGGCGAAAGCGGTCGATCCGCCACCATTACCACCGCCAAAGACGCCGTCGTCAATCGAGACACCAGTCTCTTTTCCACCCGCGCCGGCTACATCAAAGCCAACGCGCCGGCGCCGACGACTAAAAAAAATCCCACCACCGACGGCGACCACTGACGTCGTCGCCTCACGCAACCCATAGCGCTCACATTTGTCTTACTATTCACGCTCATTCATTCGCGAGTCGTGTGTGCGCCATGATCACGCATGCATTTGACGCCGCCGAGCCCGAACCGCGCGCTGGATGATGATGACGTCACGCCGCACGCTCCAAACCACGACGCACGACACGGCGCCCATGTCTCACGCGTGCGCCGCCGCGCGGGCGTCCACGACGACACCGACGCGTGCGAACGCACGCGCATCGCAACGCCACCGCGCGGCGCGCAACCCGACGCGCGGTGCGCGTGCGTCAGCCTCGGCGGCGCGTCGCGCGCACTTTATCGCCGCTCGCAGCTCCAGCTCGAATGCGCCGCCGCCGCCGCCATCGGCGACGCCCGAGGACATCGACGCGGGGGATTTTTTAAGCGCGCTCGAAAGTTTCCACGAGGACGAAGTGCAGCGCTTCGAGGTGGCGCTCAAGGCGGAAGACCCGGGGGTGTTTAAAGGCACCATGGACGAGGGCGACGGCGGCGCGACGACGGGCGCGAGTCGCGTGGATAAGTTGCGCGCGGAACGAAGGGAGAAGCGCACAGCGGTGCGACGCGCGCAAGGAGATGCGCGACGAGCGAGTATTAAAGCGAACGGTGGCGGGGCGAAGAGCGAGAAGCTGGGTTTTCTGTATGAGGAGGGCGTGGACGTGGCGAGCGAGGACACGGTGACCAAGTGCAACGACGCCGTGCGACTGTGTACGAGCATGGAGGAGGTATTGATGCTGGTGAAGGAGATGCGCGATTGCGGAGTGGAACCGGTGGAGAGCACGTATGTTGCGGTGATGCTGGTGTGCCGGAACGTTGGGGCGCCAGAACGCGCGGTGCAGGTGTACGACGCGCTCGCGGATGCAGGCGTGAGCGTGAGCTCGAGAACGTTTTACCTCGCCATCGAGTTGGCATTGAAGGCGGGCATGGTACGAGATGCGCTACGCGTCAAAGATGACATGCAGTATAAAATGGTGCCTATTGGCTCGCGCTTGTATGTCACGCTTTTGCGTGCAGTTGCGGATAACGACATCGGCAAGAGGAAAGGTCCACAAGAGCGCCTCGTGCGCACGTGCCGATTATTCGAAGAGATGTTGGCCGATGGCGTCACGCCGCCTCCGGCGGCGTACCATATTCTGATTCTTGCCGCCTATCGCGCCAAACAATACGATCTTGCCGTGCGAACATTTGAAGAATTCGTCGACACGGGCGTGACGCCATCTAGACAGACGTACGAAACTGTCATCGACGCCATGTCGAAGAGCGGACTTGTCCCCCAAGCGTTGGAGGTATTCGTGTCGATGAAAAAGGCGGGATTAGCACCGCGAAAACAATCGTATAACGCTCTTCTCGCGGCATGTGTTAATGCACCGCAGCCGCGCGTCGAGGCGGCGTTTGAAATTTTCAATGAATTGCGCGAGAGTGGCGACGTTGAGCCTGACAAAAACACGTTTGCTTTGCTCATTGACGCCGCGTCCAAGGCTGGCAGGCCCGAACTTGCATTTGACGCGTTTACGCAAATGCGAGAGTCTGGTCTTCAAGTCGAACTCAGCACGCTTAATCGATTGATTCACGCCACTGGGCTCAACGCCAAGGAGGACGAAACGGCGGTGCAAGCGGGTCTTGAATTGTACAATGCGATGGGCAAATTGGGCGTCCAACCTGACGTCATTACGTACGGCAGCCTTATTTCAACGTGCGCTAAGTCTCGCGATGGGAAGACGGCGATTCGACTATTCAACGAGATGGAATCGAACGGCATAGAGCCGAACACCATTGTTTTCAATGTTTTGATCAACGCCCTGGGGCGTGCCGACTGCGGGGACAAGGCTATGGAGTACTTCAAAATGATGCAAGAGCGCTCGATGTCAAACCGTGATCTCATACCGAATAGAGAGACATACACGACGATTTTTGACGCCGTCCTTGGACCTGGCGGCGCCGAGTCTGCGGTGGCCAAGCACGCTCTTGAGTCTGGCGATGGCGAATCCTTCGTACACAGCTCAAAAGTATCGATGCTGCGCGAAATTTACGCCAACGGTGTAGAATCGGGCGTCTATGAAGATTTGTCAACTTCGTTTTCGCTCAGAGATCCCGAAGCTGGGGCGTGCACAATCAACATGAACCAGTTGTCCCGAACTGAAGCCGTAGTCGCCACCTTTGTCTTCTTACAGCGTTTGTCTGAACTCAAAGTTGAGGACTTGCCTTCGGCGCTATTCATTTATGCTGGTAAGGCGAGCCGAAAGGGCGGTGCGCAACGACGACTTTTAGCGATCGAAACTGTCCTTCGTGCGGCCGCCATTAAATTCCAAACTGGGGATGTCGGCGCGGCAAACATCGTCGCCATCAAAGGAAAGCACGCGACGCGCTGGGTTGAGAGAAACGCCGGAACATTTTAGAAACTAGACTTCTTGTATTGAATACTGCTACATTTTAACCATGATGAGAAATTATCATATATCAGTTCGTTTTCGTGCTCACGGGTAAGCCAGAAATGTTTTGCTTTTTCATGACCGTCGGCGTTGACGGCAAACCATCAGCGGTGCGCTTGGTTCCCACCACTGCCGCTGGCGCCTCTATAGCGGACGTTACTCCACGATGTCGCAGACTTGGTGGTGATTGCGCTTTGTCTTCTTGCCCAGCTTCTTTTGGCGGCCCATATCCAACTTTGTGACGCACAGGCTGCAGTAAAGGACGTTGGTACACGCTCGCGAGCGTACCGATGTGGCTATAAAGCGCCCCGAGCCATCGCTGCACGCTTTGCTTTGCTAAGTCAGAAATCGTTTCATTGGGGTGCTTTTGAAGGCTAAGAACGACGTCTTTGATTTCTAAACAGTCCAACGTGTGCAAAGACACGTAGACAGAATTGAGCATTCGAAACGCCGTGACGGCTTCGACGACGTTTTTTGAAGACTTTTTATTCTCCGTTTTCACAGTCTTCAATGTCGATGTGATTTCCTCCAAGTCTGCCACGTGATCGGGATGTGTGGGTTCGCGCACGTATGCCAGAGCCGCACGGCGCGCAATCGCCCACTTTGCTTCGCGCTCCTCGACTTTGGTTTGTACCGCGACTGCTGGGTCGATTAAGCTCACGCCGTCTGCAATATCCCCACGTTTTTTGCGCATCAACGCTGCAGCACTCGACACCGTGGATTTATCCTTCATGGATGAGTTCGCATTGGTGTATGGGAAATTCACCCCAACAAGCTGTCCACCCGCGATGTGGTCCTTTAACCACTTGTGCACGCCGCTCAAGTTACCGCAACGCAACGGCGCGCCGGCGGTGAACGAATCCACACGTTTATACTGATAATGTCCATCACGCGTTTCGCGCTCCTCGCCTTCCACTGCGAGCGTGGCAACGCCAGCTTCGTCCACGACGTAAAATCGCACGCCACGACGTCCATCCGGAAACGTAAACTTTTCTTGCGAATAACTCACGAAACGCGCGCTCCCATCCGCCTTCGCCGTGGACACCGTCACGCCTCCTTGTGTGTGCGCGTGCGCCTGCGCCGCCGCGTACGCCTGCCGCCGCGCCGCATTTTGCGCGCGTTTATCATCCCTTTTCGAATTCATTTTCACATTCTGCGCCGTTATCGGCCCATCCACCACGCGCCCGCTCGTCACTCGCACAATCTCATTCAACCACTCATGCAACGCCTTTCGATTATGACACAGCATCGCTCCATGCGCGGTAAACCCCGGCGCATTCTTATACGTGTAATGCGAATCCCCGGGTGTGCTCTCATCCGCGTACGCCGCGAATACTTCCTCCCCGGCGTCGTCGATGAGGTGGTACTTCACCGATCGACCTCGGCCAGTCTTCCCGGGCGTGAACACGCTGCGGTAGGCGACGAAAGCGCGCACGGACGACGACGAGGGCGGCATGATGTTTGCCGCGTGCGGTTTCGCGCGTTTCGCTCGCACGCGCGCGCCGCGGTGGCGTGTGGCGACGGGAGAATGGCTGTATTGACAATTTAAACCGAGGGTATAGCGAGCCCCGTGCTGACCAAAATGCACAGAGAGATGAAACGTCACTTGACGCCGCACGCCGCGACACGCGCATTTCTCGCCGCCACGCGCGCGCGCCGCGACGCGGGACTTTTCCGTTCGCGTGCTCTCCGCGCGCACACGTCGATTATCGCGCGCGCGCGCGCGTGAGGCAGCCGCGAACAGGCGTGGTCAACTGCTTTCGCGCAGTCAACTGTGCGCTCGAGCGCGCGCTTCGCGGCGTCGACGCGCGCGCATTCATCGACGCGGACGCGTGATTTCGCATCCGTGACTTCGCGTGGTGTGGCATGCGCGCGACGCGTGAGGTTGCATCGCACGTACGCGCGCAGACATGGGTCGGAAGAAGATTAAGATTGAGCGCATCGTCGACGAGCGCAACCGTCAAGTCACGTTTACCAAGCGCAAGAATGGTTTAATGAAGAAAGCTATGGAGTTGAGCGTGTTGTGCGATTGTGACATTGCGTTGGTGATTTATAACTCGCATGATAAGCTATATCAGTATTCTTCGGCGAGCGATATTGATGAGGTGTTGGCGAGGTTCGCGCGCGAGCGGCGCGGAGCGGCGCACGAGGCGAGGAATAACCATGACTTGTTTGAGCAACATTTTTCTGGAAAGCCTTTGGCGACGACGACGACGAACGCATCGGCTTTGGCGAAGAAAAGGTATGCCGGTGGGATTATATCACGTGGTCGGATAACGGGCGGGGGAGGGAAGCGCGCGGGGTCGTATAGCGACGACGACGAGGACGACGACGAGCTCGGGGACGAAGCCGACATGGATGAAGACGACGAAGACGAAGACGACGTGGATGACGATGATATAGACGACGAGGAAGACGATGGCGGCGGACGCAGAAACGTTGGTAAAAATATAGCGATAAAACGAAAACCCATGCCTTCGCGCGGCGGGCTTCGATGGATGCAGACCACGGATTCAGCGGCGCTCGACGACGACCGCGAGCCGACGTCGACATCGAAATCAGCCATGTTTCGCTCTCGCGCGCGCGCGAAACGCGACGCAGCATTGACAAGTGGCCTGCCCGCGCAAACGGTTAGCGTGCGTGCATCAACTAGTACGCGTCGTCGCGCGTCTGGTAAATCACGCTCGCGTCGCACAAGAGCGACGAAGACGACGCGAACGCTTCGAGTCGGGCGCTACGTCGACGACGACGGTCAACCTTCTGCGTCCGAAGATTACGACGACATCGCCGCCGCTGAAGAGTTTCTCATGACTAGCGACAGAGTACATGGCGGTACTTGCACTGATGACGATATGGACGACGATCAGGCGTTGATTCTACCACCAGGAGGTATGGAGCTGTTATCACCGAGTTTCGCCTGGCTCGGGTCGCCGACGGCTCGAGACGACGCGTTCGCTCGCGCGTCCAATTCATCCTATGAAACCACGCGCTCCAGCGAGTTCGCTCGCGAAAACAACCTCACCATTACTATTCCTGACGCACACGCGGCTGGTGTCGGGATTCATCAGATCGATGCCAATGGTTTCGCCATCGATCCCGCGCGAGAGACGACGGTTGCAGACACGTCGCCCGGACCGCTCACCGCGTTGCTCAATTCGCACATCTCCGGCGCACAGGTTGCATTTGTGAGCGACCGCGTCGGTGTCGGCGCCAATAATCATGAACGTGCGTATGGCGCCTTCGTCGCTCCCGTGAGAGTGCATGCGCATGATTCGCCTCGCGCGCTGTGAGCGAGCGAAAAAGCGCGCTCGGGTCGAGGCGAGGCACGTCACTGTTCTGCGCGCGATGGCATCCGCCACCGTCGATTCAACGTGGTCTGCCGCGCGCACGTGCGCACGTAGGCAACGGCGCAGTCGTCGACGCACGACGTGCGCGTCGTCGTCGTCGTCGTCGTCGTATAATCCGCAGTGCGTTCGCCTGCGCGAGCTCTTGGCGTCGGGTAAAATTATCCAAACACCTTGCGCGCACGACGCGCTGAGCGCTCGGTTGATCGAGCGCGCGTCGTTTCCCGCGGCATTCATGTCTGGGTTTTGCGTTTCCGCCAGCCGTTTGGCGTTACCGGACACGGGGTTGATTTCGTACGGAGAAATGGTGGACGTCGGGCGGACCATCACGTCGGCGACGAGCGCGAGCTTTCCAGTCATAGGCGACGGTGATGACGGCTACGGTAACGCCATGAACGTCAAACGCACAGTCAAGGGTTACGCCAATGCGGGTTTTGCCGGGATACTATTAGAAGACCAAGTCGCGCCCAAGGCGTGCGGACACACGAAGAATAGACGCGTGGTGTCCCGCGAAGACGCCGTAACGCGCGTCCGAGCCGCGTGCGACGCCAGAGACGAAAGTGGCAGCGGCATCGTCATCATCGCCAGAAGCGATTCGCGGAGTGCCGTGGATTTAGACGAAGCCCTGTGGCGCGTCGCCGCGTTTGCGGACCAAGGCGCAGACGCCCTATTTATCGACGCGTTACGAAGCAAGGAGGAGCTCAGAGCGTTTTGCGCCGTCGCTCCGGGCGTCCCCAAAATGGCCAACATGCTCGAAGGCGGCGGCGCCACGCCCATTTGCACGCCCGAAGAATTACAAGACATGGGATTCAGCATCGTTGCTTATCCTTTGAGTTTGCTCGCCGTGAGTGTCAAGGCTATGGAAAAGGCGTTGCGCGAGATATCGTCGGAATCGAGCGGGTACTTTCCTTCAAACGATTCGTTACCGACGTTCGCCGAGCTCCAACAATCGGTGGGGTTCCCAGAATACTACGCCGACGATGAGCGATACAAAAACAACTAGTAGAAAGACAGAACGCGTGCGCGCGAGAGAGAGGAGAGAGACACACGGGTAGCAATAATACTAATTTACACGTTCAATGCGTCGACGCGGCTCCGTCATCAATCTTCGCCCTAATCTTCGCAAACCCCGCCTGCGCGCGCGCGCCAATCTCGCGAACACCCTCCACTTCTCGCCCAGCCCAATCCATTTCATTCAACAACGTCGCCACCGCCTCGCGAAGCGCGTGCAAGCGTTCCAACGCGCACTCAAACGTCTCCGTCGTGCCATCATCCAATCGCAACGCCAACACCACGCTCGGTCGCAGCACCTTGTGCGCGCTCGACGTGCTCAGGGTGACATCCACGCGCCACGATACGTCCGTCACGCGCGCGGCGCCGGCGCGGAGCGGCGCGGCGGACATCGCGCGGCGGCGAATGCGGTTCGATTGATGATGCTGTTGATTCAGTTTCAAACCACCACACTTCGCGCCTCGCCGTCGTCGCCGTCGCTCGCGGACGACGCCTCAGGCGCACGACATCGCGCACGTCACCACCGCGCGCGCACACGCAGGCATGTTCGGCGCGCCATCGTCCGCGGCGGCGACCGCGGCGCCGTTTTCATTCGGGGGCACACCGGCTGCACCATCATCAACAACAACGTCGACCGCGCCGTCGCTGTTCGGCACGCCCGCGGCTTCGAGCGCCGGGTTCTCGTTCGGGGCGACGCCCGCGACGGTGGCGCCAAGCGGCGGGTTGTTTGGCGGATCGACGCCGGGCGTCGCGGCGGCGTCGAGCGGCGGAGGATTGTTTGGCGCGCCCGCGTCCGCGGCGTCGACGCCTGGGTTTGGTTTGGCGAGCGCGGCGCCCGCGAATGGGGGCGGGTTGTTCGGTGCGGCGTCGAGCGCGGGGGCGGGGGCGTCGACGAGCGGCGGTTTGTTTGGAGCGGCGACGCCGAGCGCGGCGGCTCCTAGCGGTGGATTGTTCGGAGCCGCGCCCGCGCTGACGCCGAGCGCGGCTCCGGGTGGTGGGTTGTTTGGGGCGTCGGTGTCTACGCCGGGGGCGGCGTCGACGGCGGCACCGGCGCCGGGTGGAGGGTTGTTTGGAGCTGCGCCCGCGTTGACGCCGGGCGCGACGACGAGCGGCGGTTTATTTGGTTCTGCAACGCCCGCGGCGTCGAGCGCGAGCGGAGGGTTGTTTGGCGCCGCGCCATCGGTGGCAGCAAGTAGCGCGGGCGGTGGTCTCTTCGGCGCGGCGCCTGCGGCGTCGAGTGGCGGAGGATTATTTGGCGCGGCTACGCCCGCGGCGTCGAGCGCGAGTGGAGGGTTGTTCGGCGCGTCGCCCGCGGCAGCAGCGAGCACGAGCGGTGGGTTGTTTGGTAGTCCCGCGCCCGCGGCGTCGAGCGCGGGAGGTGGATTATTTGGCGCTGCACCGGCGACGACGAGCGGAGGATTGTTTGGCGCGGCGGCGCCGGCGGCGACGACGAGTGGCGGTTTATTCGGCGCCGCAGCTCCGGCATCGAGCGGCGGTGGTGGGTTGTTTGGAGCCTCACCAGCGGCGGCAACGACGAGTGGCGGTTTGTTTGGTGCCGCGACGCCAGCGGCAACTACTAGCGGCGGTGGATTGTTTGGCGCGGCGGCACCAGCGACGACGGGAGGTGGTTTGTTTGGTGCGCCAACGCCAGCATCGACGAGTGGAGGCTTATTCGGCGGCGCGAGCGCGCCCACGACGACGAGCGGGGGCTTGTTCGGAGCCAGCGCTCCCGCGACGCCGGGCGCTGGTTTGTTTGGCGCCAGCGCGCCCGCTGGGACGTTGGCGTCGACTTCGGTGTCTAATCCGTTTGGCGCACCTGCGCCATCAAGCGCTTTAGCGCTGGCGCCCGCGAGTTCGTCCGGTGGGTTGTTTGGTCAACCGAGCTCGGCGTTGGCGACGCAAATCGCGCCCGGGTTCCCACAAATGGCGCAGGCGCAGTTACAACCTCAGCATCCTTCGTCGCTTGATCCGATGCGCGAAGTTCAAGAAATCATCAACGCGTACAACCCACATCATCCGGACTATAGATTCCGCACGTACTTTTACAACGTCATCAAAGATCCAAGATATCGCGTCAAGCCGCAGAACGTGAGCGAGCGCAAATGGCGAGACTTACTCGAAGCCGTCGGCGGCGAGAACAACCCGCAGTGTTTGTGGCCCGTGCAGTACGACGGGTTCGAGGGGTTACTTCGACGTAAGGCGGAAGCCGAGGCCGAAGATAAGGCACAGTCGCAGTTCTTAGAAGCCGCACAGTCGTCGATTCGGCAAATCATTCAGTGGAGCGAAACTGAATGTCGCAAACGCATGGAGGACATCAAGAATAGAAGTTTAGAGCATCAGCATCGGTTGATTAAAATCTTCCGTCATCTCAACCGCGCACAGTTGAAAATGTACGCCGACGCAAATGGTGGGGCAGTTCCTCCCATGAGCGCTCAAGAGATTGATTTGTTGAACAAGTTTAAGACGTTGAGCTCACGAGTGAACCGTTCGGCGGCGTCGCTCCCGCGTCGCGCCGAAGCGCTCGCCGCCGCGTCCCGGCTTCAGCACTCGGTCGCCCCAGCGGATGAGATCATCCTTAGCGATGACGACAAAGCTCGATTCATGGACATCATCGAACGTCAAGGCAAAGATATTGAGGAGCTTGAACGCAAAATTGACGAACGTTACAAACATGTCCTCGACGCCAAAAAAAGCGCGTCGGCGCGTCTTCCCACCGCGCCCGCCTTTGTTAGCGCCGCCGCCGCGGTCACCACCGCATCGTCTGCGCCGTCTTCAAAGTCACTCTTATTCGACCAGAGCGTGTTATCGCGGTATTAACACGCACATCTTGTAATTGAAAAAAATATTCACAGCCAAAGCTCCGCGTCGCGACGTCTTCACACCGCGCCTCGCAGCGCACACCTTTTCGATGCCGCTCGACGACGAAACCAAGGCGCGCATCGCCTCCGACGCCGCGGACGATCTCACTCCGAGCGCTCGCGCGCATAAGCGCAAATTCGGTAACGGTCCGAGCGCGCACGCCCAAGGAGCCCGCGACGGGGACGGCGGCGACCCCAGCCGCCGCAGCGCCAAGTCCTCGCGCGCTGGGAACAAGCCCGACCCGTTCAGCGCCGCCTCGCGCGTGCGCCGCGCGATCGATAACGCGTGTCAACGCGACGAGTTCGATGCCGCCATGGAGGCATTCGGCGAGGCAGCCGCACCCGGGTCGACCGTTGTGTTGAGCGCGCACTCGTGCAACGTGTTGCTGCACCTGTGCGCCGGCGGGACGGGCGCGTGGACGACGGGCTTAGCGCCGGCGGAGTGCGTGCGCGGCGAACGAGCGGATGAAATAGTGGAGTACATGACAAAACATGACATTGAGAAGAGTGAGATGACGTACACGGCGATGGTGCGAGTGAAGGCGGCGAACGGGGATGTGAAGGGCGCGCTGGACGTCATCGCGAGCGTCAAGGCGGCGCGTTTGGTGACAAAGGTGCGGACGTACGCTCCAGCGATACACGCCTGTGCGGCGAGTGGGGATTTAGATGGAATGGAGGCTATTGAGGGTGATTTACGCGCCGATGGGTTGTTGCCGACGGAGTTGGAATTTATGGCGATGTTGCGAGCATACAGAGCGGCGGAGGCGTACGACCGTGGGTTCTCAATGTTACGGAAAATGCGGACGGAGATTCGCGCGCCGAGCGACGAGATGAGCGAAGAGTTACGCGCATGGTTCTCTTCCGTACCCGGGTGGGGCATCGCTGACGAAGTGAGCGTGGGAGAAAGCGGCGAAGTCGAAGCGGTGCTCGTCATGGATGAAAAGCGAGCAAAGTTTCAGCTCAAGGCGATTAGCGTCACCGAGGACGAACGCAAAGGCTTGCTCGAAGCCATCGCGAAATTAGCGTGCGAACGCGAAGCCGTGGAAGAGTTTGATAACTTCATGAAATGGTTGGATAAGAAGGAGGGTGGTATGAACGCCATCGTAGACGGCGCCAACGTGGGCATGTATAATCAAAACTTTTCTACGTCTGGCATGAGCTTTATGCAGTTGGAAAAGGTGCTTCAGGCGTTGCGAGAAAAACGCGTCGAGGGCGAAGCGCCGCCGATTGCGTTCTTGCACCAGCGCCGCGTCGAGAACGGGCCGGCGCGCAAGCCACAAAATCAAAAACTCCTCGAAAAATGGGACAGCGCGCAAGAATTGTTCACCACTGCGCACGGCTCCAATGACGATTGGTATTGGTTGTACGCCGCTGTGCACGCTGGCGACGGCGCGTATCTCGTGAGTAACGACGAATGCCGCGACCACGTGTTCCAGGCGCTCCCATCACCAAAGTTGTTCTATCGCTGGAAAGAGCGTCACCAAGTGCGGTTCTCCATCACCGCCGGAGTTGTCGAATTGATGTACCCACCAGTGTTTACGACGTGCATGCAAGAAGCCGACGATTCGTCGTGGTGGATGTTTCCGCAAGAAGACGATACGTGGTTATGTGCAATGAAATTGGACAACTAATAATTACAACTTTAGAGAGATTTGAATAAGTACAGTTAAAAACGTCAACGTCGGTTAACGTTAAACGTCAGTTACACAAACGTCAAGAAGGCGTGTTTCATCGCTGTCAATCTGACAGGCGTTTCGACCGTTACTTCGCCATCAATCCCAACCCGTTCGGGCTCGCGCGTGCTCAGCGATAACCTCTTAGCCTTCACGTAGGCCACATTTGGGTCTTCGACGTGTCCGCCGCCCGATTTCGTGGCGTCGAAGAGTCCCTTGGTGTGAAACGGCGACGTCTTCAGACAAGTCATGACGTCGAATTCCCCGTCGTCCAATTGCGCGAGCGGCGTAAACGTGAACCCCCGACCAGAGCAACGAGTGTTCTGCGCAAACATCATTAAATACTCGTTACTTTCTTCGCTCATGGCACCACTGAGCTCGTTGCTTACGCCAATCGTCGCAAAGTTCTTCTTGTTCATCAAAATGTGAAACAAACCGGCGACGTCGTACCGAAATGGGCCGAGCCAACGCATACCTTCCGCCGTCTCCGCCGCGTCGCGAGCCATGCCCCAGGTCACAACATTAATGCTAATCGTTTCGTTTGCGAAATCTACGCCGTGCGACACTTTCACGGCGTCCACGGGCGCCACGCGACCCGCCATGACCTTTTTAACCATATCCTCCACCGTGCTCACCCCCAAATCGCGCGCATAGTTGTTCCCCGTGCCGCACGGAAACACAAACAGCGGCGTCGAATCTTTCGTCGAATCACCGCGCGACAACAGCCCCTCTGCGGCTTCTCGAAACGTCCCGTCGCCCCCCATCACGCCGACGGCGTCGTAGCCCGACAAGTCTCGCTCGCGCGCGATGCGCGTCGCATCCCCCGCGCACGTCGTCTCCACGAACTCCGTCGACACCCCACACTCGCCAAACATCATTTTTACGTCCCGCATGTCCTTCACGAACGCGCGCGACGCCCCTTTCTTCCCCCCGTGCGCGATCACGAGAATGCTTTTCGCCGACAATGCTCGCGCGCGCGACGCATCCACGCAACGCTCGGGCGCTGCCGCCGCCGTCCGCGCCGCCGCGTCGGGACGCAGCGTGGGCACGCCACACAGGTGCTTGATCTTGGGCGCTTTGCCGCGGCCGGGCGCGCACGCCATGGCGACCGGGCGCGCGCGTGGATGAATGGCGCGCCCTCAAAAGCCGCGGGCGACAACGTCGCGCGCCGCACACGCCGCCGCGCTCGCGCCGACGACCGCACCGCGCATCGCCGCGACATGGATGCGTGCGTCGTCTGATACCGCGCGTGGCGCGCGAGGAGGGTCGGTTCGGCGGCGGCGGCGACGCGCACGTGTCGTCATGCCGCTGCGGCAAGTGTCGGTTGGTGACGCGCTCGTCGATGCCGCGCGGCGCGTGGGGCGTCGCGCGCGCGCGCGCGTGAGGATGATGACGGGCGCGGTGATGATGGCGTGCGTTGTGCTGTGCGTGTGCGCGGGGGCGGTGCGTGCGGCGGTGCCGACGGTGCCGTCGGGGACGACGACGACGGTTGCGGAGGGCTCGCGAACGACGGTGACGTTCCCGGGCGCGGATGTCGACGGACACGACATGGAGGTGTTGATTGTCACGATTGCGAGTTTAGGCGCGACGTACGTTGATGCTTTGGATACGGAGTTACCATCGGCGACGACGGAGGCGTGTAGTCCCGACGTCACCGCGCGCGTGCTCGCGGGACAGACGACGATGTCGTACGCGGCGCCGTGCGTAGACTCACCGACGGAAACGTCGTATTCGACCATCGTGACGTACATTTTGCGAGATTCGAACGGGTTGTGTAGCGCAGAGAGTACGCTGACGATTACGATCAATGTGTACGATTCGACGGTGTCGCGCTTTCTTCGCGCGTGTTCGGCAAAGTGGACGACGCGCACGGGTGTCAGCACCGTCGACGCCGTGGATTGGTGGTCGAATCCTACGTTACCGCTCAGTGATGCGGACGCGGTTGCGAATGGACAATTCCCTAAAGTTGTAGGTTCGAGTGCGGTGGTGTATGGGTGGGGAGATAATAGCGTTGCGCAGCTCGCGCTCGGGCACACGAATCCCACCGTGGTACCAGAGACGAATGCGCACTTTGAAGAAGTGAAACAGTTTACTTACATTGCTGCCGCGGAAAAGATGGTTTTTGGCATCGAGCATACCACGGGTTACGTATGGGGCTGGGGCTACGACGTCAGTGGCGCTCTCGGATTGCAGACGACCGGTTCTGGGGCGAAGACGGTGTCCAAAACTCCAGCGCGCATTGGAGATTTGACAAACGTCGTCAAAATTGCCGTGGGCACGAAACATGCAGCCGCGTTAAGTAAGGATGGGTACGTGTACACTTGGGGCAGTGATAGCGAAGGGCAACTTGGACGAGGATGGACGCCTGGGGCGCTGCAGTACGTGCATTCTGAAGCGTTCGCGAAAAACAAGTCGCTTCCGGCGCGCGTCGTGAACAACGGATTTCGAACGTTGGTGATCAGCGACATCGCCGCTGGCTCTTCGCACACACTCGCACTTACATCAGCGGGTGATATATGGGCATGGGGTAGTAATTTAGATGGGCAGCTCGGTCTGGAGCCGTGCGAAGTTAGCAAATACGGAGATGGTTCGGGTGGATGCAGTTCCTTTCCAAATGCGCCAGAAATGGCATACACAGATTCGCCAATGTATCTGCCGTTTGCGTACGACAGCTCTGGAACGAATCTGATTGGTGGGATCAAGTTCAAATCGATATCGGCGAGTGCGCGATATTCGATGGCAATCACAGACGATGATCAAACCGGTGCGGCGGGCGGGCAGTTGTACACTTGGGGGCTGGGCGAAACCGGCCAACTCGGTCACGGGAGTATTGGTTCAACAATACATCTAGACCCGCGTCGTGTGGTGGCTCCGCGTCCGGTTGAAACACTTAATGGTGTTGAAATCATATTCGCTGCCGCCGGCGAGTTTCATGCAGCAGCTGTGGCCTCAGATGGTAATCTCTACACGTGGGGATTGAATACGTATGGTCAGCTCGGGCACAATGACCGAGTGAACAGATACTCCCCAGTTCTTGTTAGTGCGCTCGCTGATGCCAACGTAAACATTTCGTGGGTTTCATGCGGTCGCTCGCACACAATTGCCGTGAGCGATTTTGGCGAGGTGTTTACTTGGGGCTCAAATGAATTCGGTCAACTCGGACTCCAAGCGCGTCCCGCCGAAAACGCGGTGTACGACCTGTCGCTAACACTTCGAGGATGGAAGCAAACGGACGCCACAGCCCGGCGACGTTTACTTGCAACCGATACGAGTACGTACAGTGTGCTGTTCAATGACTTTGTTGAAACGCCCGATCTAAGCGGTGGCGTTGGTGCCATGCATGCGTCGTTTCAAGCTGTCGTCATGGGCGCCGCTCGCCCCTACTCTGAAGGGTATCTTGCCATAGCTGACATTGGCATGTATGGCGAGGTGGAGTACGTCGCGTCACCTGTAATTGTGGAGGGCGTGCAACAAGTTTCCATGGCCGTGGCTATCGGAGGGTCATCACTTGCACTAAGAATATCGTGTAACGTTGGATCCGAACGCGACACAAACTCCGGTTTGTGCGTGGAGTGTTCGGCGGGATACTTTACCAATGATTTTACCTCATTCGATTGCACGGCATGCCCAAAAGGGCAGTATCAAAACTCAACCGGTAGTTCATCGTGTGTTCTGTGTGAGAAAGGGACGTATGCTGAGATTGTTGGACGCGACGCGTGTACGGGGTGCTCGCCAGGTACTTTCATACCATTCTCAGGCGCTACGAGTGAATCACAGTGTGAAAACTGTCCTGAAGGGAGCTACAGTGCATCTTCGGGAAGCTCCGAGTGTACGCCATGTGGAGCGGGAACCTATCAAGTCATTTCGGGGCAAAGTTCGTGTACGAACTGCGACGAAGGATCCTTCAACCCAACGACTGGCGCACGACGAGCTACAGCGTGCCTAAAATGCCCCGCCGGCAAATTTGCAGAAAACACCAGAACGTCAGAGTGTTCGTCTTGTCCAGCTGGCTTTTATTCTGCCGCACCTGGCGCGAGTTCATGCGACAAGTGTCCTTTGGGGACGTACTCTCCCGGTGGGTTGTCGGAGTGCATTGCCTGTCCCCGCGGCACGATTGGCAATGCTAGCGCCGTTATGGCATCCGTAGACAATTGTATATCGTGTCAACCCGGATTTCATATGCCGGCGAGTGGTCAATCGGAGTGTTTAGAGTGCCCTGATGGTACGTACAGCGATGTCGAAGGGGCGTCTTCCTGCACCCAGTGCCCTGCAGGATACGTAGGAAACGGTGTCATTGTCGCGGCGCGAGCAAGTCTCGATGCCGCGTGCCAAGAATGTCAAATCGGAACATATACCGCTACTCTTGGTTCGGTTGCACTGAATGCACAGTTCTGTACATTGTGCGAATCTGGCACGTATCAAGACGAAATCGCACAGACGTCTTGTAAACCATGTCCCGCTGGAACGTTTGGTGTAAACGTTGGAAGTTCCTCAGTTGCAGATTGCAACGCCTGTGGCGCAGGAAAGTACGCCGAATTCACAGGTATGAGCGCGTGCATTGACTGTGCGCCCGGTACATATGGACCAGCCGATCGCACGGATACATCCGCATGTATTGGGTGTGGTGCTGGAACGTACTCGATTGCCTACGGCGCGGCGATTGCAGATGACTGCGACGAATGTCAACCGGGGTATTTTGCATTGGCTGGACAAGCTTGTCAGCAGTGCGAACCCGGAACGTACCAGGATGAAACACGAGCAGAACAATGTAAGCTTTGCCCAGCGGGTACATATCTTACAGCGTACGGTGCGATTGCTGAAACCGAATGTGAGCAGTGCCCGGTTGGAACATTTTCTTCAGTGGCGGGAAGTACTGAATGCACGCCGTGCGCTGCTGGTTCATACAGTGACACGCCCGGAGCAGCTACGTGTTCATTGTGCCCGGTTGGCACTGAACTCACTCTCACTGGAAGCATTTCTGCGGACGCTTGTCAAGACTGTCCGGTCGGTTCGGTGTCCACCGCCGAGGGGACGGCAAGCTGTACATTGTGCGCAACAGGCACATACTCCGCTGTCACGAGAGCAAGCGTTTGTGTTAACTGCCCAGAAGGTTCATATAACGCCCTCGAGGGCTCAATATCGAGTGACGCTTGTATTCTTTGCGACTTGGGCAGTTTCGCCGACGTTGCAGGCAGCGCCGCGTGTACTCTTTGTTTGGAAGGTACGTATGCCGACGAGCTCGGCATGACTGAGTGCAAGCCAGCTCCAGCCGGTTACTTTCTAGCAGGGACGGGATCGACGTCGGCAGATAGCGTAGAAGCATGCGCACTTGGTACATTTTCTGATGTTGAAGGATCTGCAGCGTGTACGAATTGTGCGGCGGGTACTTACGGTAACGACACTGCTCTCACGGAGTGTACGGATTGCCCGTCTGGTACATTTTCGGCTGCAGAAGGAAATACTAGTCCTGATAATTGCATCGATTGTCAAATCGGGACGTATTCAATTTCGGGTTCGGTTGCTTGCACACAATGTCCTGCCGGGACATATGGTAACGTTATAGGTTTAGAGCAATGTATTGGATGCCCGGTGGGCAAATACGGCACAGCCATCGGCGCGACGAGTGAGACGTCTTGCCTTAATTGTGCACCTGGTACGTATTCTGCTACAGAAGGCGCGCAGCAGTGCACACAATGTCCCGCTGGTAAATATGCTGATGAACCAGGATTGGTGGTATGTAAAGACTGCAAGCCTGGCACGTACGGTTCCGTCGTCGGAGCGACAGTCGGCGACGACACCATTTGCCTGCCGTGTCCTCTCGGCACGGCTTCGATTGGCGGTCTCAGCGCCTGCCCGGCGTGTTTGCCTGGCACATACGCCGCCGAGCAGGGCTTGCAAAACTGCACTTTGTGCCCAGCGGGTACGTATGGCGTGGACACTGGTGCTAAAGCAGTCACGCGTTGCGACAGATGTCCATTGTATCATTTCAACAGTACGCCGGGCTCCAACACCATCGAGGCGTGCGTGTACTTTCACAGCGCTACGGGACGTGCGTTCACCACCTCAGCCTTCATCATCGCATTTATTCTCACGTTCATTCTCGGTTGTTGAGGCGATGCATTAGATGCGATAGATTAGCCGCGTCCCGCGACGTTGTCACGAAGACTCATACGCGCGCGACGACGCCTTCGTAGCCCACTCGAATGGATAAAATCAAACGTCACAACGAGCCTCGCACGTTCACGTTCGGATGTTCTCCACGCGCGCAGTCCAACTCACGCACGTGAACACTCGCGCGTCGACTCGTTGCACGACCCAAAACCGTATCGCGTCGTCGTCCACCGTCTCCCGCAGCAGCGCATCGCGACGCTCCGCGATCGTCGTCATGGCGTCGTCTGACGAGCTCGTCAACGTCACGCGCGTGGATAAGCCCGACAGCGAGTGGGCCAAGTCTTTGGACAAAATGGAGTTCCAAGTGTTGCGTAAGAAGGGCACGGAACCCGCGCGTACGGGTGTGTACGACAAGTTTTATCCGAAAGAAGGGCACTTTGTGTGCGCCGGGTGCGGAACGCCGCTGTACAGCGCGCAAGCCAAATTCGATTCCGGATGTGGCTGGCCAGCCTTCGATAAGTGTTACGAAGGAACGGTGAAGACAGAAATCGACAACGCATTTGGCATGCGTCGCGTGGAGATTTTGTGCGCCGCGTGTGACGGGCACCTCGGGCACGTCTTTGAGAACGAAGGCCTCACGCCCACAATGGAGCGTCACTGCGTCAACAGCGTATCCGTTAAATACGTCCCAGAAAACTTAGCCGCAAAAGAATCCAAGGTAGTTGACGGTGGCATCGCATCGGGCGCACTCGGCGCGCTATCCCCGTTTGTCTTTTTATTCGGCGTTTACATTTTGAGCGACGTTTTGGGCCGCTCGATCAACGCCTTCACCGCCGCCGGCGTTGCGCAATAGCCTCGCATCCGCCATTTATTCCCCCGATTCTTCATCACATAGCCCGCTCTTTTAGTGTCCACAGCAACACCCTTTGTGTTTCTCACCGATTCTATGCGTTACTCGTTCGCCGCGCAGGTTGTCTGAGCGCGACATGTGATAGCGCGCTCGGCGCGTTGATTTTTAATACCATGCCAGAGTGTCACATGCCGAGCCGAACGCCACGCGTCACTCTCGCACGCACCGCGCGTCGCGTCTCCGCGCACACGTCGCTCGCCGCGCGCGAAATTAATCCGTTCGTTGTGTCGAGCTCGGTGTCCCTCGCGCTCGCGTGGCTCGACGCGCGACGTGGAGCTGGGCGCGGCACGGCTCGGTGCCAGCGCAACGTCTCGACCGGGACAGTCGTGTATTATTGACGCGACTCGACGAGCGCGAGGGACGACGGCGCGGCGAGATGTTTACGAATGTCGTATCTGTGGGGTTGACGCCGCGCATTCGCGCGCGAAGGCACGGAACGGCGGTTAAGGCGGGGCGATGGGTGCAATGGGCGACGGGTGGTGGTTACGCTGGCGTCCCGAGTCGCCGACGGGAACGGTTTTTCGTCAGACGTACGAGTGATTCGTCGTCGCCAGATGTTGATAGTAAAGAAGATGGGCTCGATATGGATGAAATATGGGAGCAAGAGGCGGTGGCGGATGTGGAAGCGACGGAAGAGAAGCCAAAGGAGCTCAGTGGCGACGCGAGAAATCGAGCGCTCGCCGGGTTGTTGGACCAGGCGTTGATGGATCGAAAACAGCTCGAGCGCGCGTTGACAGCCACGATTGAAGCGACGCGAGCGGAGAATATGGCACTGCGGGTTGAAATTGAACGCGTCAAGGCGAGTGCAGAACTTGCAAAGACAAACGAAAAGGAAAGGATTGAAATGTACACAACGGTGGAACGAGAAATTGAGAAGCGCGTGCGACGCGCCGTCGAAGAGGAGTTGCATGCAAAGTTTGCCAAATTCAAGAGACGAGCCGAAGCTGCGCAGGGTGAAGCAACCGAGCGCGCGACGAAGGCGAATGATCTGATGAAGAAACTTGAGTCAAAGTACGACGCAGATATGGCTGAGAACTTGAAGATACTCAAGTGGTCTTACGAAGAAGACGTTGACTCCGAGCGAGCAAAAGTCGCCGAGATGGAGACGCGTAAGAATACGTTGGAAGAGCAAATCCGCATGCAAGGTGAAATTCTGGAGAATTACAATCACGTTCTGAGTGAAAACGCTGCTCAACAACGAGAACTTGCGGAGAAGAATGAACTCGTGAGCACGTTTACGCAGTCAGAGAAACAGATGAAGAAACGCATGCAAGACGCGTTGACTCGCGCCGCAAAAGCAGAGTCTAAGTTGATCGATGTGGAAAAGACCATTGAAAGCAAGGTCAAGTTGACCATTGAAAATGCCGAAATGTGTATCGAAAACGCCGAGCGAATCAAGAACGAGGCTGAACGCATAGCTGCGGAACAGAAGATTGTCAGCGATCAATTAGTTGCCGCAGCCATGGTTCGTGCAGAAAATGCTGAAGCGCAACTCGTTCGCCAGAAAGATCTGCTCGATGAATTCGGAATGCTCACTGCCGCCAAGGCGAGCGCGAGCGCAAAGCTCGTCGAATTTCAACAACAGATCGACGCGCAGAATTCCGAACTTGAATCTCTCCGCGCTCTTGCATCTAAAGCCGAAGCGCAAGCGATTTCTTGGAAGGCAAAAGCCGAAAGTCTTGAGGAACATAGCGATATCAAGTTGAAGCAAACGATTGAAAGTGCCAAGGATATCACTCAAGGATACAAGAAACAAAATGATTTGGCTCAAGTCACGGCGAATGATAATATCGCCGTCTTGAACAAATCTTTGGAAGCAGCCGCGGCAGAAATCGCATCATTGAAGGCGCAAATAGAAGCGATGGGATTGGCGCACGAGCGTGAGAATGACAGATTTCAACGTGAATATCACGCGCAAGAGTTGCTCGTTGAAAATTGGCGCCATCGCGCCAAGCTTCTCGAACAAGAGAAGGAATACTACGAATCTAACGAAGCACGAGACTCGCATGCGCTCCATCACTACCCTAAAGGGCGCCTGACGACGAACTTTAGTGGGCCAGTACTTCGAGCGTTCATTGCGAATGGTTGGAAGCTTCCAGAGGGAAGTGTGCCAGCTATGGAACACGGAGCTTTTGTAGCCCAGGTGCAGCCGAACGAAGTCACCGAATCGCCTGATCCTTTAGAAGAGCAGGCGAATGTCGAAAAGCTCGGTACCGTTGGGTTGCGTTCGGCACGTCTACTAGACGATGTCGATATGAATGAAAACTAGACTGCAAAACTATGCGCGCGCGAAACAAATTGTAAAGAAACGAGGTGAAATGTGAAATATTGTTATTACGCAAATTTGGCGAAATATCCCTTCGTTTGGTTGTAAACATCTTCCGGCGACTGGTCGCTGTTTACCGTGCAGACTTTGTTCAAGGCGTCGTAGTAGTTGATCACCGGCATTGAGCTGTCCCGAAACGTCGTGAATCGTTTCTTGATGGTTTCAATGTTATCATCCGTGCGCCCTTCATTGCGCCCCAACAAACGCTTCGTCATGACGTCTTCTGGACAATCAAAGAACAATACAAAGTCGCAATCGTATCCCGCCGTGCTTTCCCACGCATCACGGTTCTCCTTATTTCTCGGAAAACCGTCGATTAAAAATCGACTCTTCCCGCTCGCCTTCATCGCGTCCAATAATAAATTCACCGTAACTTCACTCGGGACGATTTGACCATTTTTAATCATCTCCGCCACCATGTTACCATCCTTGCTACCACTTTTCATGTGCGCGCGTAGCAAATCACCGGCAGAAAGATGCACAAATTCATAGTCGCGCACGATGTTCGCGCACTGCGTTCCCTTCCCCGCGCCGGGACCGCCGAGAACAAAAACCACCACCGTCTTGCCAGCTGTCGCCGCCGCACTTGAGCCCTCACCACTAGCAGCAGTAGCTGACTTACTTTCCTTGGCGCCCATGCACGCCGCCGCGGGCACAGACGCCGCAAACGTCGCCGCGGTCGCGCCGAACGCGCGCGCAAAGCTCGCGCCCGCGCGCGTCTTGGACACCTCACGCACCACCTCCGATGCCCGCCCGAACGCGCTCTACGCCGCAGTAAAACGAAAACAGCACGCGTCAGTTTCCACTCCACGCACGCGAGGCGCGCCTCGCGGCGTCGCGCGTGACCACGACACCGCGACAACCACAACGTTCCGAGTGATCCACTCGAGACAGTTTCAATCACAATCCATTCGCGCGCCGCGTCTCGCCGCACGCACCTCAGCGCTCGCGCTCGCAGCGAAAGATCGCGTCGAAATATCTCGCACGCGTTTCGCACACGCTTCGGCGCATCGCAGCGCCTGGCGTCGGCAAAGGCTCACGAGCGCCATCAGTGCGCCACAAAGTGACGCGGCGCTGATGCGCGCGACGTCGACGATGCCGGCGGCGGCGACGACGACGAGGTGGTGCGCACGGCGAGGGGCGGTGGCGACGCCGTCGTCCACGATGACGACGGCGTCGTTGTCCAAGGCGCCGGTCGCGGCGGCGGCGGCGCGCGCACGCGCGCGCGCGCACGCGAGGAAAAGTGGTGACGGCACGCGCGGTGACGAAGGCGCTTCGGTGAACGACGGCGGTGGCGGTGGCGACGGCGACACGTCGCAAGCGTGGATGAAGCCACTGGAAGGGTTGATGCGGCAGGCGGCGAGGGTGGTGACGGTGTATCAAGCGCCGGCGCCGCCACCGGCGGCACCCGGGGCGAAGATGGACGCGTTGGAGGCGGTGCTCCGGTGGCATCTCGGGAGCGATACATCGACGACGTTGGTTTTGAAAGAAGTGACGGATGTGATTATTAGTGAGGTGACGTCGTTTCCGGCGAGTAAACTCGTGGTGGGTGAGACGCCGTCGGTGGCGATGCACGTTCCGGTGCCGTCCCTTCGAGCGACGACGTCGTTTCCAGCCACCGTGCGCGAGCTCGTGGGTGGCCGGTCGGTGGAGAACCCTGGGAGTGAAAGTAATCTCATGCCGGTGGATTTACCCGTGTGGACGCGGTGGAGTCAGCCGACGACGGCGCTGACACTGCGCACGGTGCTGATGGTGACAAGCGCGCTCGCGGCGGCGGCGGGAATGCAACGAAGCGTCGCGGACATTGTTGACGACCCAAAGAATAGAATATATGTCCTCGTTCCGGACGGTGCACTAGGCGATTTGCAGCGTTTATTCAACCGATTCTGGCCAAATGCACCATATGTGTTTGCGTCGTATTCTCGAAATGGATTGAGTGACGAGGACGCGGACAACGTGTGCGAGACGAGGCGCAAGGGGCATCGTAAGCTCGTCATTTTAGTGAATATATCCGCACCCGGGGACGAAGACGCGGCAGAGAGCGACGGCGAAGCTATGGTAAATACCGTGGAGTTGTTACTAGAGAAAGAGGTACCGTTCGTACAGCTAACGCTGTGGTTGGACAACTCTCTAGCAAACTCGGTGGTGTCCCGCAAACCTCGGAACACCGAAAAGGATAGGATTAAAGTTCTCATGGAGAACCGCACGCGAATTTTACTCGGTCGTTCGGTGAAGCGAGTGCAAGCCCGTAAGCGTGTGTTGCTTGCGTTTGAAGCCGCGCAAGCGAACCCGCAAGGTCGCGCGCTTATTGATCTCGAGGAACGTCTGGCTGAAGCGCGAGCGCTCGGCGCCATGTCTGACGACGGTGAAAAGATGATGCGCGACATTCGTGGAAAAGCGAGTGCGGCTGAGGAATTAGCACTCGCAAATGCACTACGTGCGGCCTGTATTCAAGTTCCAATGGATGTTCCAGCGCTGAAATCCACATACGCTCGAGCAGAGCAGTATTTGAAGCAACAAGAAATCGTAGAAGACGTCGCCGACGTGCGCGCGAGCATGGACGACATGGATAGTACAGATGAGACCGCCGCTTCAACATCGTACGATCCAGATCCATTCGCGGCCGTTGTGGAGTCGCTATCTGGAGATGGTGAGAACAAAAAGAATGCGAGAAGTGCGCTCATGTCCGCCGTCATCTCCGCAGAACGCGGTTTGCAAGCTGCTGAACTTGAAGCCAATTTGCGAACGGCTTTGGCTGATGATTCCAGCCGTACGGTGGAATCCGTGCCGCGATTAGAAGAATTACTAGTGCGCGCAGCGAAGCTCGCGGTGAATGGTCCGCCTTTAACCCAAGAAGGAGCTGCGAAACTGAATACGCTCGTCAGCCGCGTGCAAAGTCGCGCAACGGCATTGCAGGATATGGAAAGTGCACGTGCGGCACTCATAGAAGCCATGTCGCCATCGACAACTGGTAATGATCAAGTCGTCGGCGGTATCACCTCCGAAGACGTGAAAATGCTTGAAGCTGCCGTCGCGCGTGCGCGTTCGTCGGCGTGGCCGTGGCAGCTCGATGAACCGATTGAAAAGGCTGAACGTTTACTCGTGCGATGGCGCCGACTTGATCGTTTAGAAACTGCTATTTTGAGCCGCAGCAAAACAGAACTCCGTTTGGCTCTCGCGGAAGCCCAGCAAGATCCTGATTCGTTGGACTTGGATACACGCCGCGCAAAAAAGGTGTTGAGCGAGCTCGACGCCGAATCGGCGCTCGAAGGCGGAGATCAAAGACTACGCGCGTACTTTGCTGCAAGTAAAGTGGCGTGGTCATCTGGTTCCGTGACTCCAGAAAGTGCGCAGATGTTGTTGACGTTAAGAGAAAGCTTGGATATCACGCAAGCAGAACATGAACAGATTCAACGCATGGCCAACGCCGCGAGCGGCTTGATCAAGCCGACGGAACCCGCAAAACGACCAGAGGCAAAGAGAACATCGAAAAAGCCGGTGCGCTTTGCGGCAGCAGACGCCGGAGTTCGCGGTCCAATGTTTGAGTCGGATGAGATGGAAGAGCTAGATCTCGAACAAGGCGAAAATAGTGACGTGCTCGATGAAGTTCAAGTGGCGTGGGCGAATGCGATTCCCGACGAAGACGGCGTGGGCGTTGCAACCGGCGCGTCAGACGAAGAAACGAGCGGTAACTGGCGACGTGTGGGTGATAGTATTATCTACAATGAAGAAGAAGTCATTGGTGTCGGTAGTGCGGGTACTTACGTGTTCCGAGGATATGTCAAACATACTTCTCGAGCGCGTCACGCGGTTGCGGTGAAGCGAATCGCGCGTCCGCCCGGTGAGAAGGGCCGCGACTTGGTGCAACTCGTCGAACGTGAAGTTGAGTTAATGACGGCATTAAATCAGTCACCGCTGGTACCTTTCTTTCATTGCTGGGGCATCACAAGCTCGAATGTATTTATTGCGCAAGAACTGTGCCCCGAATCGTTGCGCGAGCACATCGCGCGTCAGCCATCGTTATCGGCAAGCAAACGCATTAAGCTCCTAAGAGGAATCGCGGAGGGCATCTCGTGGCTTCATGATGATTCAAAAACTCAAGGGTGTATCACGCACAACGATTTGAAGCCCGAGAATCTACTCGTTACCTCGAACGGACAGGTGAAAATTGCCGACGTGGGTCTCGGCGTGCGACTTCGCAACGCCGAGGGCGAAAACAATCAATATTCGCTCAGCACGTTCAACAAATACGGCGTCTCGATTATTTTAGCCGGCCGCGCACCAGAGATTCTGGCACGCCGCCCGTTAACTCCAGCTGCTGATATTTGGGCCATGGGCGTTGTGTTTTTTTACGTCTTGACGGGATTGAATTCGCCATACGGCGACGATCCGTCAATCAAACCAAGTGACGACGAAATCTTGCAAGGACGCTATAATTTGCAGCGACTGATGAGCGCGCATGAAATGACACCACGTCGAGCGATCGAGGCGAGGCACTTGCTGTCGTCAATGCTGTCCCCGGACCCGACGAATCGCCCAAAGGCTGGTGGCGTTTTAACCCATCCGTTATTGTGGGATGACGACACGGCTTTGGAGAACTTGAGCAATCTTCATCGTCGCGCGCCTAGCTTGCAAACGAACTTGACAAGTGTTCTTCAAAGCGCGAGCACGCGTGCGCTGTTATCGGGTGGTGATAACGAGCGCGGCGCGTTGCTCGCCGCGGCGTCGATGGATTTGCAAGACTGGCAGCGCCAAATAGATCCCGCCATTCTGTCTCGCGTCCTTTCGCACACACAGCGCGGTGGCGAACATAAAAACGCGAAGAGCGGACGAGGATCAGGCGAACAGAGCACAAAACCATATGGCTTTGGTTTTGCCGATTTATTACGCTTCTGTCGAAATGCGTACGAGCACCCGCCGGTGGAGCGAGAAATTGCGCCCATCGTGCAAACGCTCATTGATGCCGCCGGCGGTGAGTCGACACTGCTCCCAGATGGGGTCAAGCCCGACATGCCATTCCGACGCATGTCGAGACGACAACGTCAGTCACTCTTCGCGTCATATGTCATGCACTTGTTCCCTGGTCTATCGCTCGCCGTGTATGAGTGCGCGCTCGCCACGGAAACGCCAGCGGCGAGAGTTAGTTAGCATATACTAGTATTTCGATAAAATCGAATTGTTTTGTGTCAGCGTCGTGTCACGTTGTGTTACATCATAATCATCATAATCATCATCATTTCGATCGAACTAAAAATAAAGCCGCCATGCGCTGGATGGATGTCTTCATCGAAGGCTGTGGCAATTTACAGCGCATCCGCTGCTGAAGTAGCAATTCGACAATCCACAGCACGTTCGCGCTGAGGAACAACCACGCAGGAAAAGACTGTGGAATGGCGTCCACGCACGCCGCAAATGATTCGTCCACGGCGCCGTGTGATGCTTCGAATTTATCCCCCAGCGCCGTGGCGAGGCACGCGGCGCTCGCGACGCCGTTCATGGGCGCCTGAAATGAACGAAGCGCTCGAATAACGCGAACAAACTGACGCTGATCACGAATCGTTTCCGCTTCGCATGTAGATAAGTACTCATCGCAAGAACTAGAAGCGTAGTGGTTCTCCACCACACACGGCGCGGTTTCAAAGAGCGTTCCATCTTGTTCGGCGGTGAAATCTGGTTGTTCTTCGGTGGCGAACGCTTCGCCTTCGTCGGCGATGAACGACAACGCGCTCGTCATCGTCCCGAGCGCAGCGACAACGATCCCAGGTATGTACACTAGAAATCTATGCGCAATCACCTTTGACGTTAATTCACCACCCTGCGCGTCTTCCACGACGCGACCGATAAACTCCAAGTCAAACGCCACCGCCGCCGCCGCCGAAAGAAACGCCGAAAGAAAAAACCCATCCCCAGCTCGCGCGAGCTGCACCACCACCCGCCACTTTGCATGCCCATCACCCGTCGCCAATTCTTCCAGACCACGCCGCTCAATCTCGTCAAACGCCACGCGAGAAACCCACAGCGCGGTCGCCGCCGAGTACAACCCGCACTCCGCGAGCGCGGCGCCAGAGTCGTCGTCCTCGCCGCCCCGCGCGAGCACCACGCACGTACCCACCAAGTACGCACACGCCACATCCAACCGCGCCGTGCGTCGAAAAGGAAACACAACAACCACACTACTCTCGCGGCGCTCGCCATCACTCGCGTCGCGCGTCTCCCCGCCCGTCTTCACCGCGTCTCGCGCCCCGTCTTCACCACCGCGCGTCGCCCCGCGCGCGTCGCCCCGCGCGCGTCGCCCCGCGCGCGTCGCCCACAAACGCCCCACGCGCGCGCGCACATGCGCGCGCCGCGCGTTCGCCATCGCCACGCGCCATCCTCCATCGCCACGCGCGCGCGCCATCGCCACACGCCACACGTCACACGCCGCCGACGGCGTTCTGACGTTGGCACCAGCGGATACGAACCGTCACACACACCCACCCACACACACACACACGCGCGCACACACGAGACAGACCTCTCGGAGCACCTTTCGCGCGTCGTGCGTGCCCCGCTGCGCGCGAACACGCGCACGGATGCGTAAACTATATCGATGATGACACGTGTCGCGACACAATCCACGCGCGCGCGCGCGCGCACCGATGGCGTGTACATGTCCTCGCCGATAGGGACTCGTGACCAGTCATACCCACGTGCGATCGGACGGACACAAAAAACATAGCGCACATGAGACCCGCGCGAGGGACCCGAATCGCCCGTGGGTGTCGACCGCGCACGCGCGACGTTTCGCGCCGACCGATCGTCGACGTCGACCGATCGCGCGAGCCCGTAACGGCGATCGTGGACGATCGGATTGTGATTAACTCGAATGCCGATCGTGGGGCCCCGGATGGGGCCGATGGCGATGCGAACGCGGGGCGCGTCGACGGTCGTCACTCTTGGACGCACGCAGACGGTAGGAACGATGCAGGTGCGTGCGACGAGGATGCGACGAGGATGCGCGCGCGGATAGGTGGGCGCACAGCGCGCGGATGGATGGGCGGATGGGTCGAGGGTTAGGGTGAGGGGTGTGGGGGTTGGGGGCGAGCGCGCGCGCGATGGGTGAGGGGGTATGGGTGTATGCGGTGTCGTCGATGCGTGGCGTGTGTGCGTATATGCGTGTATGCATGGTGCGCTATTGGTGACTGACGTTGGTGTTGTGTGTGTGTTTCGCGCGCGTAGTCTACTTTGGCTCAACACAAGGTGTTTACGACGAAGAACTCGCGCTTCGCGCGAGGCGCGAACGTCAAGTCGACTGCGGCGCGCGTCGTTACCGCGAACCGTAATGTCGCGGCGAAGGCGATGCTCTCGATGAGCTCTGGTCCGGCGACGACTGAAGGCTACGGCTCTGCGTGCTTCCGCGGCGCCGTCGCGGAGCAGTACTTGTCCAAGTATGGCGAAACCGCGGCGTTGCTCGACACGCCGGCGTGGACCCAAAGCGAGGCCAAGGCGGACATTGTCGCCAGTGCGGTGCTCGACTGGGCCATTGACAACGGTGCGTCCGTGTACTGCCACTGGTTCCAACCGATGGGTTCGTCTGGCGTGCGCCACGGTAACTCTGGTCAAGTGCACCAGTCCATGCTCAAGTTCTCCAGCGACGGCACGCCGTCGTACAAGTTCTCCGGCGAACAGCTCCTCCAGGGTGAAACCGATGGTTCGTCTTACCCGAACGGTGGTATGCGTGCGACGCACACCGCCGGTGGTTATTTGTCCATCGACCCGTACTCGCCGATTTTCCTTCGCGAAGACACCGTCTTCATTCCGTCTGGTTTCGTCTCCTACAACGGCGACGCGCTCGACGAAAAGACCCCGCTTCACCGCGCCACCGCTGCGTTGAACAAGGAAACCAAGCGTATGCTTAAGGCTTTGGGTCACACCGTCAAGGGTGACGTGTACGCCAACATTGGTTTGGAACAAGAAATCTTCTTGGTCCTGCGCCACGCGTTTTACCGCCGCCCGGATCTTCAGTTCACCGGCCGTACCATCACTGGTAAGATGCCGCCGCGTGGTCAAGAAATGTGCGACCACTACATGGCGCCGATCTCTCGTGCCACCGCTGCGTTCGAGTGCATGCGTCAAATCCAGCAAGAATGCTACAAGGTTGGCATTCCGTTGTTGACCCGTCACCGTGAAGTCGCGCCGAACCAATACGAGTTCGCCCCGATGTTTGGCAACGCCATCACGCAAGTCGACCAAAACTTGATGATTATGCAAATCATCGAAGAAGTCGCCTCCGAGCACGGCCTCGCGGCGCTTCTCCAAGAAAAGCCGTTCGCGGGCATCAACGGTTCCGGTAAGCACAACAACTGGTCCATCGGTACGTCTGACGGCCTCAACTTGATGAACCCGAAGCAAGTCGCGTCAGTCACCGGCAGCAACGACATCTTCCCGTTGGTCATGGCTGCCGTCGTGTCCGCCGTCGACAAGCACGGCGACTTGATGCGCCTCGCGATTGCGTCCCCGGGTAACGATTTCCGTCTCGGTGCTATGGAAGCGCCGCCGGCTGTCATGTCCACCTACCTCGGCCCGTCCATCACTGAATATTTTGAAAAGGTGAAGGCTGGCACCCACGGTGCGTATGTTTCTGAAAAGAAGCAGCTCAACTTTGGTACGGATACCATCCCGGGCATCAAGGTGCCGGCCGAAGACCGTAACCGCACGTCCCCGTTCCCGTACGGTGGTAACCGTTTCGAGTTCCGCGCCGCCGGTTCCTCGCAAAACGTCTCCATGGTGAACACCGTGTTGAACACCATCTCCGCCGAAGCGTTCAAGATTGTCGCTGATCGCCTCGAAAAGGGTGAAACGCCGCTTGCGATCACGCAAGATTTGTTGGCCAAGCACGACAAGTGCGTCTTCAACGGTAACGGTTACGATCCGGAATGGCCGGATGAAGCCGTCAAGCGCGGCATCTGGCGCATCGACGCTGGCTGCGACGCCATCAACGAAATGACCTCGGCGAAGAACATTAAGCTTTTCGGTGAAATGGGTGTCTTTAACGAGAAGGAGTGCGCCGCGCGCCGCACCGTCATGCTCGAGCACTACATCGGTCAAGTCGAAATGGAGGCGTTGACCATGATTGACATGATTAACAAGCACGTCATCCCGTCCGTCAAGGCCGCCGACCTCGGCAACCCGAACAAGCTCGTCGACGCGGCCAAGACCATCAAGGGCGCCGTCGCCAAGATCCACGCCACTGAGGACCTTCACGCTGCCGCCAACCTCGCGCGTAACATGCGATTGGACACCATGGTTTCCATTCGATCGATCATTGATGAATTTGAAGGCAGATGCCCGCCGGAGAAGTGGACTTTGGCCACCTATGACGAACTCTTGTTCTTGGATACCTTCCCGGAATCCGACTACATGTAATCGTGTGAGCTATCCGATATGTAACGCTAGTTCATGATAATAGCCTGGACAAACTACTAAGGAAGTTTTAATGCAAACTATACCTCTATACCGCTACTTTTTAACTACTTGGCAAGCTTTTTCGCTTCTTGGCGCTCCCATCTCGATTTCGCTGGGATTTCGCACGCGATGACGTCGCACAAATGCTTCACGTCAGCCCAACGCTTGCCGACGACTTTGATGACATCATCACTTGATCTTTCAACGTGCGAACTACTCGCTGGAAGACTAGGAATCTTACCTGATCCGGGTAACTGCTTCGCAGTGGACGCTAAAAATGAATGTTCGGCGCGCTCGTACGACGACCTGTCGGCGCCGAGCAAACCGCGCTTGAAGAATTCCAAGCCACTGACGATTTCCAGGTCAGTCATTGGCACGACAAATCGGCGTAATGGTACATGTTTTGGAATCGGTGCGTTTGGTAGCACGAATGCCGCGCATGCGACGCGCTTTGAATCATCCTCGACGAGCACGACTTTATAAAAGTGCGTCGGCACCGAAACCAACGCTGGCGGATCGCCCAACATTGGGTGGCGCATTTCCCATTCCGTGGGTTTGGGCATACTACTACTTGTCTGCGTTGTCACGGCCACCGTCTCATTACGCTCGCGGCGCGAGGGTAAAAATAATGGCCCCGTGACGACGTACGCCACTCGGCCTTCGCCGTCGCTCACAGCGTCTCGTACGAATTCCTCCAACTTCGCCCAATAGTCGCGATTGAATCCAGTGCCAACCTGCGGCGAGATATTCATCAATGAAAAAGTAGCATCCATGTCGGATTGTGAGCTTTTTTGATCCGCAGCCGGTACTAAGTGTCCGCGGTCGTAGCCACTTCCTCTATAGTCGTTCAGCGTCGCCCGATGTTTCCAGCTCACGACTTCGTCTTCGTAGAAATCCGATTTCTTTCGCGTCCCTGTTCCATTGAGAGTTTCGGGCGTAATCTTTTCTAACACCCAACGTGGATTTCGCGTCTTTCCATCGAAAGCGCACGCGTATGAAGGCTTCGAGTGGATTACCGCGTCGGGAGCTAACGGCCAACCGTGTTTGAGCGCCTCGTGCTCCACAGGTTCTGGCGCCTCTGGCGCTACTAATGCAGTGCGCGGGCCGTCGTCGACATCGACATCACCGTTTTTCTGTCGCGATGTAAACGTGTACGCGACAGCGGCACCGACGGCGGAGCCGAGGGCGAACGTCAAGGCAAGAGTCACGCGCTGCGTTTTCGGCGGTGTCACGTAGTTCGATGACGATAACGACGAGAACGAACGGACAAGCACGGAATGTCGTGGCGGATGCATACGACTATAACCACGTGATGCCGGAATGCGCATGACTCGGCGAGTAAACTAATGCGGTAATGTGTTTTACAACGTGAACGTCTAAATCGTCGCCGCAGCAGCGGCTGCTTCCGCCGCCGCCTTGGCCTTGGCCTTCTTCTCCGCGTCAGCCTTCTCCTTTTCTTCTTCAATCTGCTTCACCATCGCATCGACGGTCTCGGCGCTTAATATTTCTAAACCACTCTTCGGCGAGCGCATGACGGCAATTTCTATGTTTTTTGAGCCCGGTTCGACGACTTCGAGCAATGCCTTGAGCGTAAATTTAATTGCCTCATCCCCGCTAAAATCTTCGTAGTGCTTTTCTAACCACTCACGAACAGACTTTGAGTTTCTGCCCGTGGCGTTCGCTTTCCATTGACTGTACGTCCCACTCGGATCGGTGTGAAATAACTGCGGTTTGCCTTCCGGGGAGAAGCCAGTGATGAGCGTGCTCAAACCGAATGGTCGAACGCCTCCACTTTGTGTGTACTTTTGCTGTACGCCACCGATATAACGGGTGATGTGCTCCACAGATGCTTCGTCTTCTAAAGTCAAACGATGGCTCTGGCACTCCGTGCGCGCACGGTTGATCAAAATGCGCGCGTCCGCGGTTAAACCGGCGAACGCAATCGCGATGTGATCGTCCAACAACTGGATTTTTCTCAGCGTACGAGAGTCTTGTAATTTCGGCACAGCCTTGCGCTCGACGCCTAAGACTACGATGTCACTTCCTCGAACGCCCACGGCGAGCGTCCCTTTGCGTACGGCTTCCATGGCGTATTCGACCTGTGGTTGAGAACGAAACGCGCGATCGGTTAGGTTTGGGCTCAACGAGTAATCTTTCGTGACGGCGCGCGCATCTCCTATGCTAAAGACGTTGATCACCACGAATACGTTCAACGCAAGTCGCCAAGGCGGATGCGTACCTGGAACAAGTGTCCATCGGGGGAGAATACGGTGATGGCGCTATCGTACGCCATGATGACAGTTGAACCAGCGGTGTTGCGATCTACCACGTATCGCACGCGAGTCGAGTTCTAGGACCCCGTGCCGCGAGTAAAATATACCGTTCGACGTGACTTGTGCGGGACGCGTTCGTTCGTGAGTACGAAACGGTGAGCGCGTGCCGAGGCGCGATGTGCGGTGACAGATGGTGGTCAACGCGCGGAAACAGGCGCGAGGTTCAACGAACATCACGATGTTTTATCATTTTCCTGATCCTGCGCAATATGATTACAATCTAGAATAAATATGGCACACGTGTACATATGCACACTTTTCCCGTCTACGCGCCGCGCGTTCTTGGGATGGTCGGCGGCCTTACTCCCACGCCGGGAGGCGAAACGTTCCTGTCGGCGGATGAGTCTTGTGAACGAGTTTTATGATCGGCTAGGTCTCCGACACGAATCATCACGCGTCGATGCTTATGCGGATCTTTGGCTGAAGGTGAGAACACGGTGACTTCGTAGGAGTCACCGGGTGGGGTCACCTTGACGTGTTCAAGAATTTGCGCTCCCGTCATGACGACGCCGTCAATGGCGATGATGACATCTCCCTCGGTCAGACCAGCCAAAGCCGCTGGGGAATTTTCGAGCACGTCTACAATCACAGTACCAATTGGCAGCTCGAGTCCGCGTTCGCCAAATGCAGAATTTGCGGTGAAATTATCAACCATACGAATACCGATGAATGGATGCGGCACCTTGGCGCCGGCGGCGAGAATCCCAACCACACGTTTCACGGTATTGATGGGGATTGCAAAGCCAATCCCTTCGGCATCTGCACGAATGGCAGTGTTCAACGCCACGACTTCGCTAAACTCGTTCACGAGCGGCCCACCCGAATTGCCTGGGTTGATGGCGCAGTCTGTTTGCACGAAATCGACGCGGCGCTCGGTGATACCCAATTCCGCAGACGTTCGATGGACGTTGCTGATGATGCCTAAAGTCACACTATTGTCCAAACCCAATGGATTCCCGAGTGCGATGGCGTAATCGCCAACTTCCATGTGATCACTATCGCCAAGCTTTGCTACGGGAAGTTGGTGTCCAGCGCGCGGTTTCAACTTTATCAACGCGATATCCGTCAACGTATCAACCCCTTTCACTTCACCGTCGTACACATTACCATCAATAAACGTCACCTTGACATTTCCTTCACCACGCACGACGTGACTATTCGTTACCACGTACCCTTCCTCGGCGTCGATCACGAGTCCACACCCAGTGCCGCGAATGACGCCGCTTCGCCCATTCGACTTCTGCGACGCATTCTTCCCATTCGATGACGACCCCCCAGACGCCACCGGCATCGCCTTCTTTAATGACATAGAATCGCTATCTATTCTCACCACCGCAGGCCCGACCCGTTCGGCCGCGTCGCGCACGAATGAGTTTCTCTTCGCACGACGAGGCGCCGCGTGCCTCCCCACGCGCTCGGCGAATTCCGTATACGACGACGACGCGTTCGCCACTCTCGGTCGTCTCGCGGCGTGCGCGCGTTCGGGCGCGCCCAACACACCGCTCAACCACGCGCACGTGGCGAGTACGCCGACGACGAGCGCGCGATTCGACGCCAACTCGCTACGCATCGCAGCACCCACGCGACGATTCTCCGTCGCCGCCTCCTCGCGCGCGTTCGCCTCTGCGCGCGCGCTCGGGCGGCGCACCGACCGAACGCGACGACCGCGTGCGGGCCGACGGCTGTCGCGCGGCATCGCTCGCGGCGGTGGCGCGCGGCGCGCGCACGGCATCGCTCACGGCGTCGGTGAATGCGGCACATTTCAACGCGCGTGTCGCAGCCATGCGCGGCGTCTCGCGGCGCCGCATTGCCGCGGTCGCGTGTATCGCACTCAGCGTATTGATGTCGTGCGCCACTGCGGTGGGTGGCGCGCACGTGCGTCCGATTCGGCGCGGTGCGCCGCTCGCGCGCGGCTCGCACGTCAAGCCAGGACGCGCGCGGTCGCTCACGCCCGCACACGATGGATTCGGCGCGCGTCGCGGGCACGGAGAGGACCACAGGGGAGATAGGACTCGCACGAAGGCGCAGGTGCAGCGGCGGCGCGGCGAGGATGACGAGAACGACGCGGCGACTCGGGCCGCGCGAAGGCGTCGGTTACAAGCGGCGGACGCGGGCGTGACTGCCCCGCCCGAGTCGCGTCCGAGTGCGGCGGATGCGTACGAGATTGACGATACGGTTATGTTCGTTCCGTGGACGTCCCTCGATTCGGCGCCGGATGATGTCACGTGCGATGGATGCAAGTTGACGGCTCGAGCTCTGTTCGCGGATGCCGTCGCGAGCGCGAGAACGACTCGAGCGTCGAGTTGGAAAGCGCTCGATGAGCCCATGCGTGAGAGCGTGGTAGAATTAGTGTGGTCGGAAACGACGTGCGCGAGAATGGTGAATGTCTCAGCGTTGCGTCGCGATGGGAAGGGGCGATTGGTGGACGCGCGCGAAGACACGCGAGACTCTGAAATCTCAAATCCTGGCGAGGCGCGAGTGGTACCAGAGAACGTGACGGATACGATCGCTGTCGCCATGCTCGAGCGCATGTGTGTACTGTTGCGAGACGACTTACAAGCGCGCGATTGGTTGGTATCAAGCTTGAGTGCGATTGCGGATGTGCGTCCGTTATCGGATGCGCAAGCGCGTTTCGCGTGCGACATTCTTTCGCCAGACGCAGCGTGCACGGTGGGCGGCGGTCGCGACGAGCTTTGAGCACATAGACATAGCATATATCCCTGTAATCATGTATTAATAGTCTAAAGTCTAACGAGAACGTTTACGCCCGGCGCTCTTCTTTTTCTGCTTGTATTTGAACTTATCTGGCTTGATGCGCAAATCCGGACCCGTTTCACGTTTATCCGAACGCTTGCGCTTCTTTTTTGACCCAAACTCGGCGACGTCTACGTCGAGGTGATACGTCGCCGCGTCTTTCGCGTGCTGTGAATCGGGATTGACAGATTTCGGCGCACCACGCTTTTTGCCAGCGCCACGCAAGTACCCGGGCAAGTGGCTCAAATGCTTTGCGTCTGGGTGCTTTGCCAAACTCACATCATGCTTCAGCAACGCTAAATCTTCAGGATTGTCTTCAAAGTGTGCGGCGAGACGTTCTGAATTCAGGAGTTCTTGTCGCAATTCACGCACGCGCGCTTCTTTAACGGCAGTCTTTCCTACAGCGCGCGCGGCGTCTTCGGCGCGATAGCGCAACGCGTCCACCGCCTCCTTTGGTAATCGCGTGAACGGTTGAACGATTTGCGTCGACGCCACAGTATCGCCGACAGCCGCTGCGAGTTTGGATTGTATGGCACCGAATGCCTCGACCTCGCTCGGGGCGACAATGGTAATGGCGGTGCCTGAATTCCCGGCGCGACCTGTGCGGCCGACTCGATGCACGTACGCCGCCGCCGTCGTCGGCACTTCAAAGTTCACCACCGTGTTTACGGCTTGAAAATCAATACCGCGAACGACGCCGAACTCTTTATCTCGCCTGTCCTTTTTCTTCCTTTTACTCTCACGCGTCGGTGCGGTGTCTTCGTCCTCTTCTTCCTCCTCCGTCTTCGTCGCCGGCTCATCCTTCATGTTCGCGTCGTCCGCGGCGGCAATCATAAAGTCGTACACCCCGCGATTGAACTCTTGTAAGATGTGCGTGCGCGAATTCGCGGGGAGTTCGGCGTGCATTGCACAGCACGGCACGCCAAACTTGTGCAAAAATAATCGCAGGCGCACCGCGGCGTCTGCGTTTGACACAAAAACGAGCACCTTCTTCTTGCACAGTCCCAACCGCAACAACGCCATGCAATACAG
>Ga0181558_10000282_pt1 | contig 47498 bp, 45 predicted proteins | sample 011ome_22_FD_133754 | JGI IMG/M metagenome (GOLD analysis project Ga0181558, IMG submission 133754) | Coastal salt marsh microbial communities from the Groves Creek Marsh, Skidaway Island, Georgia - 011507BT metaG (megahit assembly) | ecosystem: Environmental > Aquatic > Marine > Intertidal... | reverse complement strand
CTGCGTTTCAGTGCAACCGCGCTTCGTGAGGGCATGCTCGATTTTATGGTCAAAAATGAAAAGACACTTGACGCTATGCTGCAAAGTGATTTGCCTGGTGTAAGAATTGCCAAGCACTAACGCCTTTGCGCCTGCTAGCTGGTCAGGACTCAGCTGGAAGTCAGTTTTTTTAGCAGCAGCGTCTGTACGCCAGGCTGCGAGCTGTCTTGAGGCGTGAGTCTCTCATAGTGGCCATCTGCTCGCATCTCCCAACTCTGCACTTCGTCATCAAGGTAAGCTTCCAAATCCGATAGGATGCGACTGCTGTGCTTCTTCTTGAGAATCGGAAAACACACTTCGATTCGATGGGACAGGTTTCGCTCCATCCAGTCAGCGCTGCTGCAGTAGAGCTGCGGCTGACTGTTTTGGAAATAGTAAACTCGGGAATGTTCAAGGAACCGCCCAACCACTGAGATTACACGAATGTTTTCGCTCACTGCCGGAAGGCCAGGCTTTAAACAGCAGATACCGCGAATTATCAGGTCAATCTCGACACCCGCCATCGAGGCGCTAAAGAGCGCCTTAATAACAGCAACATCTGTGAGGGAGTTGAGTTTGGCTATGATTCTCGCGGGCTTGCCTGCGCGGGCGGCATCTGCCTCCAGTTCAATCATTTTTATGGTGGACTTGCGCAGGTTGAAAGGTGCGTGGATCAGCAGCTTTGGATGAATTTTCTTACCCATGCCGGTGATCTGCTGGAAGACTTTATGGACGTCTGCACAGACCGTCTTGTCAGCTGTCAACAAGCCGTAGTCGGTATAGACCAGAGAAGTCTTGCGATGATAATTACCGGTTCCAAGATGTGCATAGCGACGCAATTCCTTGCCGACTCGTCTTACAAATAACAACATCTTGGCGTGCGTCTTATAGCCAAGTACGCCATAGACGACGACTGCGCCAGCTTCCTGCAGGATGCTGGCAAAATTAATATTGTCTTCCTCATCGAAACGCGCACGCAGTTCAATTACGACAGTAACTTCTTTGCCATTGCGAGCCGCCTCTGCCAGGGCCTCCACCAATTCAGAGCTTTCATTAGTGCGATAGAGGGTCTGCTTGATCGAGAGTACAGTGGGATCTTTGGCCGCCTGTCTGACCCAATCAATAATTGGAATAAAAGACTGATAAGGATGCAGTAACAGTTGATCTTCTCTATCCACGGCTGCAAATATATCTGAACCTTCTTCGAGGGCTTGCGGATAACCCGGAGAAAATTTAGGGAAGCGTAACTCAGGTCGTTCAACCATACCCAGCATTGCCGTCAAGCGCTGCAAATTTACTGGTCCATCTAACTGGAACAGTTCTTCTTCAGAGAGATTGAACCGCTCCAGCAGAAAATCTGAAAGGTTCTTGGGGCAGGCCAGACTGACTTCCAGCTTGGTGGCTGCGCCGAAGCGTCGGGATAGAAGCTCTCCCTGCACTGCGCTGGCAACATCCTCAACTTCGACATTGGACATTTCCAGATCGGAGTTTCTTGTTACCCGGAACTGGTGGCATTTTTTTACTCGCATGCCGGGGAAAAACTCATCGACGTGGGCGTGAACCACCGAGGACAGGAAAATAAAGTTGTCGCCGTACGGAATGATTTCACTTGGCACCTTGATTAGGCGCGGTAGTGAGCGCGGTGCAGGCACAATAGCGAGACCACTATCACGACCGAAAGCATCTTTGCCTTCCAGTGAAAGTATGAAATTCAGGCTCTTGTTGACCAGCCTGGGAAATGGGTGAGCCGGGTCAAGGCCGAGCGGGCTGATAACCGGAAGGACTTCGTCAAAAAAGTAGCCTCTGGCCCAGGTGGTCAGTTTCTCGTCCCAATCGGATCGCTGCAGAAAGTGAATATTTTGTGCTGCCAAGGAGGGAAACAGTTCTTCATTGAGTATTCGGTACTGTTCGTTTAGAGCTTCCCTTACCTCGCTGTGAATGGTCTTGAGAATAGTCTCAGGATATTCGCCATCGGGCCCTGGTCGCTGGCGGCCAAAGTCCAGCTGCTTCTTGAGTCCAGATACCCTGATTTCGAAGAATTCGTCCAGATTGGAACTGAAGATAAGCAGGAACGTCAGGCGTTCTAGGAGCGGGATGTCAGGGTTTTTAGCCTGCTCCAGAACCCTGAGATTGAATTTCAAATGGGATAGCTCACGGTTCTCGTAATAGTCGTGGCTCTCCAGGTCGATGGACTCCGGATCCTGTCCCAGGATTGAAATGCTGGGTGCTGGCCGATCAGCGCTGGCGTCGTTTACCCCAGGCTGACTGTCCTGAATGACTAAAGTGCCGGGCTGGCTTTCTAACTGGTCCATTGGATTGTTTGATTCTGCTGCTTATTCGTCCTTTTCAAGGGGACTGCTGACAGCGGTGTTTATTATCTTATCGCTGCCCGTTTCTTAAGGGTGTACTGATCATATCACAAATCCCTCGGCCCAAGCAGCTGGCCTTGCCAGGGGCGGGCATAATGACGCCTGGTTTGGCAGGTAATTGGGTAGATCAGGCGGTAGTGGCAGGAGCTGGTGGCTCCAAGCTCGCGGCAGTGGGTGCTTCGAGCTTTACCCTGTTGGGGGGGAAGTGGCATATAAAGCGGCTGCCTTTGCCTACCTCTGACTCGATGTTCAACTCGCCATCGTGGCGCCCGACAATGTGTTTGACGATAGCCAGCCCCAAACCGGTGCCACCGGTTTCCGATGAGCGGCTGACGTCTACCCGATAAAACCGCTCAGTCAGGCGTGGCAGATGTTGAGATTCGATGCCGATACCATTGTCGCGTATCACGATATCTAGTCCTGCTTCGCTATTCTGTGCAGACACCATGATAGTGCCTTCAGCCGCCGTATATTTGGCGGCGTTGGTGACCAGGTTGGATATTGCCGAGTAGAGTTCACCACGTTCGCCTAGAAACTGTAGCTCTTCGTTACAGTCCAGCCTGAAATCGTGGGATTTTTTGGCAAAGATCTGCTGGGTGTCATTGCGAATCTCTGAGAGCAGTTGCAACAGGCTGAATGATTCTTGAGGGCGCGGGCGGGTCTTGGTTTCCAGAGAGGACAACAGCAGCAGATCCTTGACGATATTTTCCATGCGGGATGACTGTTGGTGCATTTGTTTGATCGGCTTTCGCCATTTGTCATCAAGGTCTTGCATGTTATCCATGATGGCTTCGAGGTAGCCCTTGATTACCGTGATTGGCGTGCCGAGTTCATGTGACACGTTGCCCACGAAATCTTTTCGCATGAGTTCCAAACGGTGGAGCTGAGTGATGTCGCGAGCGATCATGAGTCTCTCGTTCTCGCCGAACAGCGCGATTTGAAACTCCAGGACTCTGCCGCTGTCCCTTGGGGCATTGAGTTTTAGTGGTTCATCATAGGCATTGCCGCTGAAGTATTCGGAGAAACGAGGATCGCGAATCAGGTTGGTTACAGGCTGGCGTCGATCCTGCGGATAACGCAAACCTAGAAGCGATTCGCTGGCCTGGTTCCACCAATCCAGGTTGTTCTGCCGATCGATCATGATTACCGCTATTTCCAGCGCCGCCGAGGACTCCTGTGCCTTGTTGACTATGTTTTCGAGATAGGCACTGGCACGTCGCTCCTGTTTCTGGAGGCGATAGATGCCATCAAATATGCCGCCCCAGAGACCGAAGCTTTCAGGAGGTGGAGATTTGTTGGAAGAATGGTCTTTGGCCAACCATTTCGTCAGGCGGAGCAGCTGATAGAAATTAAAGACCGCGTAACTGACAAACAGCAGCAGCCATGCCAGCACCAATTTGCCTGTGGCGAAGCCCGCCAGGGAAACTGCTGCTAATATCAATAAATGCCGCTTAAGTTCTGCGCGCCAGGCTTGCACAAATGAACTCCTGCCAATGGGCCAATGGGTTATGCCGGACCGGGGAAGGCCGGCATCGACGTGAAAGAGTAACTATTTTAAAGGACTCAGCGCACCCTCGCCATGACGACGGATCACAGTGATATTGTGTTTCTGAACCATGAATTAGCGCGTATACTACGCGCCCTGCTGTAAGGGAGCGGCGAAAAATGAAAATTCTCACAGTTCTCGAGGATTTGGCAAGTCCTGAACTGAATCATACAGGGTTCAAAAATGACTGAAAGCTTAGCAATAACCAGGCTATTCGGCCTAATTCCGGCAGTGTTTGTGCTTGTCTGCACTAGCACAGCATCAGCGGCCGAACTCGGCCAGCTTTACGTTGCGCCTGGAGCGCAGTGGATGGACTTTGATGAAGAAACCGGTCTTGGGAACGATTGGGGTTTTTCAGCTGGCGTAGGTTTGCAGATTGCCGAACGCTGGGCCCTTGAAGTTGCCGGGTTCGACCTGGATCCTGATAATAATGCCGGTAATGAAGTCGACCTCGATCACTACCGCGTGGATTTATTCTACAACGTGGGCGGTTTACTTGGCGGCGATTGGCAGCCATTTGTGGTTGGCGGCATCGGCAACACAAATTTCAACGGCGAAAACGATACCCTGATGAATGTTGGCGGCGGGCTGCGCCTGCAGCTGAGCCAAAATCTCGAATGGCGCACGGCTGTGCGAGCGTTCGAAAATCTGGGTCGTGACCATGAGGATTTCGACCTCGGGCTCGACACCAGTCTGATCTACTATATCGACTTCGGCTCCAGGAGTCGTCCCGCGGAAACAGCTGCTGCCGCCGCTGCTGCGCCTCGCTCAGAGCCAGCTGACAGCGATCGGGATGGGGTGCCAGATTCAGATGATGATTGCTCCAACACGCCGCGCAGCTATGCCGTCGACAGCTCGGGATGTCCAATTCCGGTCGAGGAAATTGCCCGGGTCGAGCTGCTGGTAAACTTTGATTTCGATCGCGATGAGGTGAAGCCGGAGTATTTCAATGAAATCGAAGAAGTGGCCGATTTCATGGCGCAGTACCCTGACGTTGTGATTACTCTGGAGGGTCATACTGACAGTCGAGGTGCTGAAGCTTACAACGAAGACCTGTCTCAACGTCGCGCAGATGCGGTGCGGGCGGTCATGATTGATCGATTTGATGTTGGCGCGGGCCGCGTTTCCGCTCGGGGTTTCGGTGAAAGCCAGCCGATCGCCAGTAACGATACGGCTGCAGGTCGAGCCGAAAACCGCCGTGTGATCACGGTCATTATTCAGACCCTGCAGAACTATCGCCCACGCTAATCAGCGAAGGATAAGCTCACGCAGAGGTCAGCAGAGCTCCGGTTCGACTCACGATTCTGGCGCGTCGAATCAGCCTCTCGCTTAAACTGATCTCTCCCTCACTCATATAAGCCAGCATAGAATTGCTGGCTTTTCTGTTTTAAGCAATGAATTCACCCTCCAACGAAATCGATATCGCTGACCCTGACCTGCGTTGGTTTGATGCTGGAGTTGCCCCCCCTAGCTTGGGCCCAGAGCAAATCGCGTTACTCTCAGATCCAGACTCGCTGACTCAGCATCTTATTGAGATAAGTGACCACAGTTTTCTGGTTGAGTTGAAGCAGGAGGGTTGGCAGACCCTCGCATCGAGCGTGTTGCGAAAGACCTTTGGGCCGGTGTCATCAGCACACAGGTTCTGGTCACGGAAAACGGTCTTGCTTTCGGACAATGAGCCGGTAGTGCTGGCCCATAGTCTGTTACCAGAGCATTCGTTGAGCTCACCACTGGCAGAAATTCCCAGATTAGGTGTGGAGCCACTGGGCGCCTTCCTTTTCAAACAAGCAGATCTGCGGCGCGAATCGTTTCAACTTGCGGAGTCGTCAGCTGGATACTGGGGCAGGCGCAGTATGTTTTTTACCGCCAGTAAACCAATTATGGTTGCGGAGTTTTTTAACCCTGGGCGTAAGCTGAACAGGCTTTTGATGAAAATTGCCGGGACTGAGTTTTCGGGAATGTCTATTTTTTAATCATTTTATAGGCGGGTATATCGCTGGCAATACAATATTTTGATACTTACAGCACTGGATACAAAAAATACAAAAACTCGTCAACTTTGTGGCGCTTCTATTAGCAAAATTTGCAGGCTGATCTATACTAACTTTCATTAACAGCAGAATAAGAAGGAACAAAAATTTCTGGACCTGCGGAAGCATTAACACGGAAAGATTAAACCAGCGGGCCTAGCGATTGGGCAAAGTTTTCAGACGTCTCTTGATTTTCGATCTTTCGGTGCTTTACCGAAGTTTTTACAACCTCTCTGAGAACGGCTATGGAAATCATTGCAGCTTTAGCCGGGGCATCTTGCTAAGGGTTCGCTGCAGAAAATACCAAGGAAGGGGTATAGCAGTGATTGATGACAGCTTGCATCCAACACAAGAAAGCGTAAATTCTGAACGCAGTGCCGCACATCTGGTACCTCCACCGTCTGCAGAAACTGCAAGTTCAAAGTCACAAGCAAAGTCGCCAAGTTCAGCCGCGCTGATAAATGCCAAAAGCACTCAGCCTTCCAAGTCCCCATACGTTGATGCAACGGTAGACGCGACCCAGCTCTACCTTAAAGAAATTGGTTATACCCCACTGCTAAGCGCTGAAGAAGAAGTCTTCTTCGCACGCACAGCCCTGCGGGGCAATGAAGCCAGCCGCAAGCGGATGATCGAAAGTAATCTCCGCCTAGTAGTAAAGATTGCCCGTCGCTACATAAATCGGGGTCTCTCACTACTGGACCTGATTGAGGAGGGCAACCTTGGGCTCATGCACGCAGTAGAAAAATTCGATCCTGAAAAAGGCTTCCGATTCTCTACCTATGCAACCTGGTGGATTCGTCAGAATATTGAGCGGGGTTTGATGAATCAGACTCGCACTATTCGCTTGCCCGTGCATGTCGTGAAGGAACTTAATACCTATCTGCGCGCTGAGCGCGAGTTGTCTTCAAAGATGGCGAATGAACCAACGCTTGAAGAGATCGCAGCGCTGGTGGAGAAGCCGGTCAAAGACGTCAAGAAGGTCATGGTGCTCAATGAGAAGGTGACTTCTGCTGACGCGCCCTTGTCGGGTGACTCTGAGCGTCCCGTAGTTGACTTCATTGCCGACAAAAACGCGCAAAACCCAGGGTATTTGTTCCAGTCGTCTGAATTACATCGTTGCATCGAAAGATGGATGCACGAGTTGAGTGAGAAGCAGCAGGAAGTGCTGTCCCGTCGCTTCGGTCTGAATGGTTTTGACAGTGATACCCTCGAGAACGTTGGCAAGGAAATCGGTCTCACGCGAGAACGAGTGCGACAGATACAGCTAGAGGCACTTAAGGACCTTAAAACCATCATGGGGCGCGAAGGTATCGCCAGTGACGTGCTGTCCGAGTTTCAATAGTCCATTCTGGGCTCGGCAAAATCTAGAAAAAGTTATTAATCAGAGGCGACTCGGTAATTCCGAGTCATCTTTTTTGTGCACGGCAATCGGCAGGTAAAAGCTGATTCGGCTTGAATAGGCTTAGACGCTGGATTATTCTCACGGCCCAATTAATACGCATGTAATGGCTACGAGCCAATTTGGTGATTTGTGCTAGACCGCAATGTTAAATCCGCCCTTGAGGGCAAGCTTGTAATTGATTTGAGTCGTGTGCTCGGTGGGCCATATTGTTCGCAAATTCTAGGCGACCACGGCGCCGAGGTTATCAAGATTGAGCCACCCCGGGGCGACGAAACCCGCGATTGGGGACCTCCCTTTCACGACGATGACTCGGCCTATTACATCGGGGTAAACAGGAACAAGCGCTCAATGGGGCTAGACCTTTCGAAACCAGAGGGCAGGGAAGTGTTGATGCGGCTGCTGGAAAATGCAGACGTGCTGCTGGAAAACTATAAGCCTGGCACCATGGAAAACTGGGGCATCGGCTATGAGGAAACCCTTAAAAAACGATTCCCTAAACTGATTCACTGTCGCATTAGCGGCTTTGGTAGCGATGGTCCCTGGGGCGGGTTTCCCGGTTACGACGCCATCATTCAGGCCATGGCGGGTTGGTTCAGTATCAATGGTGAGGAGGGCAGTAACCCTACTCGATTGGGCTTGGCCGCAGTAGACATGGGTACTGGTCTATATACCACGGTTGCCATATTGATGGCGCTGCTTGAGCGGGAGCACTCCGGGGAAGGTCAGTATCTGGACATGACGCTATACGACTGCGCGGTCTCTCTCATGCATCCCCATATCTCCAATTATAATTTCTCTGGCAAGATCCCCGGACCTACTGGCAACGCCCATCCGAATATCTCTCCCTATGATACGTTTCGCACCAGAACCATAGACATTTTTATTGGGGCAGGGAATAACCGGGCCTGGGGCAAACTCTGTCAGGAAATCAGTCGGCCGGAGCTGATGGATGACCCTCGCTTCGCCAATAACATCGACCGGGTGGAAAATCGCGATGATCTCAAGGCCGAAATCGAATCGGCTCTCATGAAGATTGATGGCGAAGAAATTGGGGTGCGTCTTGCCGAGGCTGGGCTCGCTGCGGGGCCCATTCATAACACGCAACAGGTCGTGGACCATCCCCATACCCATCATCGCGAGATGAGTATCGAAAAAGACTGGTACAAGATGGCCGGCACACCGATCAAGTTATCTCGAACCCCGGGGGCCTTGCGGCACCTACCGCCGAAGTTCGGCGCCCACAGCCAGGAAATCCTGGCCGAATTCGGTTTCAATGAAACTGAAATCGACTCACTGCTTGCCAGTAATACGGTGCTTGTATCCCGCCGGCGTTGACTCGCACCAGCACAACGCAAGTAAATTTATAAAAATCAACAAGCTAGAATTTTAGCAGAATCATGCTTGTTGTTTGCCGATGTAGTGTTATAGTTAGATATAACACTACATCAGCATAACGGCCGGTATAAGAGATTTAACTTGGATATTAGCTGGAACAACAAAGAACCCATCTATCTGCAGCTCCGCGATCGATTGGTGGAATTGATTATTGATGGCGTACTGACTGAGGGAGATGCGTTGCCATCTGTCCGACAAATTTCCAGCGAACAGAGGATAAACCCGGTTACCGTGTCCAAAGCGATTCAGCTTTTGGTAGATGAGGCACTGGTTGAAAAACGACGCGGGCTGGGGATGTTTGTCTTAACCGGCGCAAAGGAAAAATTGACTCAAGATGAAAAATCTAAATTTTTACAGGAAGAGTGGCCCCATATCGCTGGCAAAATTGAAAGGCTGGGGCTCGAGATTCATGAGCTCCTTGACAGCGCATCGGATGAACCGGGCCAGAATTATGGGGTTGATTGATGACTAATATTGTGGAAGCCAGGTCTCTCGTTAAGCGCTACGGTGATTTCACGGCGCTGGCTGGTGTTGACCTTTCCATTCCAAGCGGTTCAATCAGTGGATTGATTGGCCCAAATGGCGCGGGTAAAACCACGACTATGAAGGCGCTGACCGGTCTGTGTGATGTTGAGGGAGAATTGGAAGTTGCTGGCCGTGATCCCCGCAGCGCGCGGCACAAACTGATGGAAGAGGTGTGCTTTATCGCGGATGTGGGAATTCTGCCAAAGTGGCTCAAGGTCGCTCAGGTGCTGGAATTTGTGTCGGCGGTGCATCCCAAGTTCGTCCGTGAGCGAGCCGAGAAGTTTCTCAGTACCACTGAGATTCCCTCCAACAAACGTATTAAGGATTTGTCCAAGGGGATGGTAACTCAACTCCATCTTGCAATTGTCATGGCGATTGATGTGAGGCTGCTGGTGCTGGATGAACCGACCCTGGGCCTGGATATTATCTACCGCAAGGAGTTCTATGATCGCTTGTTAAATGAGTACTACGACGGTGACTGCACCATCATTATCAGCACCCACCAGGTAGAAGAAATCGAAACGTTGCTGTCACATCTGGTATTTATCAAAAACGGGCGCATCACGCTGGATTCCAGCATGAATAATTTGGCAGATCGCTATTTCGAGGTGGTAGTGGATCCTGACAAGTTGACTGCCGCCGATACGCTGGAACCAATTTATACCCGCGAGCTTCTGGGTAAGAAGTCCTATATGTTTGAAGACGTGCCTCGACAGCAGCTGGAACCACTCGGCGAAGTTCTAACACCAACAGTGGCCGATCTGTTCGTGGCGAAGATGAAGGAAGATCATCATGGTGGTTAATCAGTTCGGGCAATTTGGCGCGCTGCTCAAGCGTGAAATCATAGAAAACCGGAACCTGTTCATCAGCACGCCGGCCCTGCTGGCTGTTATTTTTTTCGTATTTTCTATCTGGGTTGTATCTTTTGTACCGAGTGCAGAGATAGCTGCCGGTATCGAGTATCTGTCGTTGCTGTTTGATGGTTTGTCGCCGCTGCAAATGGCGCCGGCTTTCCTGCTGCCTGCCGTGCCGTTTATCGTCACACTTTATATCTGTGCAATTATCTATCTGATCAATAGTCTTTACCAGGACCGCAAGGACGCTAGCGTGTTGTTCTGGCAGTCCATGCCCGTATCGAATCTGCAGACAGTGCTCTCCAAAGTCGTGACTATCTGTGCAATCGCACCAGTATTCTATGTGGCTATTCTGTTTGTCCTTTATCTGCTCGCTGTTGCTATGCTGGTCGCGCTCGGCCTGACCTATAACGTGCAGGTAGCTGGACTGGGCTATATGTTTATGGCGTCGGTGCTTAGCCTGCTGCTAATCTACCTGTCTGCGATAACCACAGCACTTTGGTTGCTGCCTTCGATTGGTTGGTTGCTGCTGTTTTCCGCATTCGCGCGCAAGACGCCGATTCTTTGGGCGGTGGGTGTATTTATCTTGCTGGGTTTCCTTGAGGATTTTGTGTTTGGTTCGCAGTATCTCGCGAACTGGGTTGAGAGTCGCTCAAACCCGCAACAGTATATGTTTTTTGAATTTACCGATGTCGTTGAGCGACTGTTCAGCTACGACATGCTGTTTGGCGTTGTGGTGGGTTCCATTCTCATTTCAGGCGCCATTTCCATGCGTCGATTTATCGATTAACGGACAGCAAAAAGCTTAGAACGACGTGAATATCAGTGCTAAAAGATTAATCACAAAGTTGGATTGGAATTCTGGGTCAGAAATTTAGGTCAGCAAGTTGCATTGCAACAAGCGGCGTAGAAAGAGGAGTCATGCCGGTGAACCAACTCATTAAGACTATCCTGAGTAACCGCTATGTGCTATTACTTACGACCCTAACCGCCTATTTGTTGGTGGTGGTCGCAGAAGGCGCAATAACGGGTCGGGAGGCTCGCTTGCTGGATTTTGAAAACCTTTTTTCGATCTCAATATCGGGGATTTTGAAGAATTCCAAACCACTCGATCTGGGGAAGATCCAGAAGTCATGTGAGCGACCGACGGGTTCTGAATTAACGCAGCATTCCTTGACTCGGGGTCTGCCTCGCTAATCCCTCCTCACGCTAGTGTCGGGGGATTTTTTTGCACTCTTTTTCGTCTTTTCTGGGCTGTTCAAGGAGAGGCGGGTGCCTGTCAGTCCCAAGCAATTTGAGTTAGACTGGTTTGTTATGTTGGCGGGCAAAACAGCATGTGGCGCCAGTGTTATCGCAATCTTTCAGGCAGGGTATTCAGGCTCTGCTGCCGGGTAATAAGAAATGAGTGAAACCAATCCAGACTTCAGCGCTAGCAAGCTGTTTAATTTAAAAGGGAAGACGGCCCTGGTAACCGGCGGATCCTCGGGGCTCGGTCTGATCATGGCAAAGGCGTATCTGCAAAACGGTGTCAAAGTGCTAATCACCTCCCGCCGTCAGGAAAAGTGCGACATGGCGCTAAAAGAACTTTCGCAGTATGGCGATTGTCAGGCTTTCGCTGCAGATGTTAACAAAGCTGACGACCGTTCTAAGTTATTGGCGAAAGTGGAGGACTATCTGGGTGGGCTGAATATTCTGCTAAACAATGCTGGAGCCAACTGGGGCGCTCCGCTAGAGGACTATCCGGATGAAGGCTTTGCCAAGGTCATGGACACCAACCTCAATGCGGTGTTCTCCCTGACGCGCGATACCGTACCCCTATTGAGCAAGGCGGCTAGCGCAGCCGACCCCGCGCGGGTCATTAATATTGGTTCGATGGATGGCCTGCACGTGCCGGTGGTGCAACGAGTGCCGACTTTTGCCTATTCTGCCAGCAAGGCGGCATTGCATCATTTGACCCGGGCACTTGCAGTTGAATTAGGGCCCAGGCACATCACGGTGAATGCCGTGGCTCCTGGATTCTTTGAGTCGCGCATGACCGATTACATCTTCGAACATTACCTCGAAGACATAGAGGCAGATTGCCCACTAGGACGCATTGGGCAGGCGGAAGAGATGGCTGGCATTGCCGTTTATCTTGCCTCGCGTGCTGGCAACTACACCAATGGTGCAGTAATTCCGGTGGATGGTGGTACCAACGTATCCAAGGGCGTGAAACCCTGGACACAGTCCTAAATCATTGCGTAAAGAGGGTGTATTCCCTGGTACAAAGCAGTAGCACACAGGAGTGCAAATGAGTCTATTTAGTCTGGAAGGAAAAATGGCCCTGATCACTGGCTCCACCAAAGGTATCGGCAAGGCGATAGCCCATCGCATGGCGGAGCAGGGAGCAAAGGTGGTCATTTCTAGCAGGAATCAGGATGCCTGCGACGAGGTGGCGGCTGAGCTGCGTGGGCAGGGGCTGGAAGCCATCGGCGTGGCCTGCAACATCAATTACCAAGAGCAGCTCGAGAATCTTGCCAAAACCGCAAGCGCTGAATTCGGCAAGGTAGATATCCTGGTGTGCAACGCAGCGTTAAATCCCTTTTTCGGCCCCTCTCAGGAGATTCCTGATGAGGCCTTCGATAAGGTTATGCATGCCAATATCGGCAGCGTGCATCGCCTCTGCAAACTGGTTATTCCCGGTATGGCTGAGGCCGGCGGCGGGGCTGTGATCATCGTCTCATCCATCGGCGGTTTGAAAGGCACTGATGCGCTGGGCGCCTATGCAATTTCCAAGGCTGCGGACATGCAGATTGCCCGCAACCTGGCTGTAGAGTGGGGGCCTAAGAACGTCCGGGTCAACTGTATTGCACCGGGGTTGGTGCGCACCGATTTCGCCCGTGCCCTATGGGAAAACCCGGAGATTTATGAGGCCACGGTATCGAAATATCCGCTACGTCGAATCGGCGAGCCCGATGAAATTGCCGGTGCCGCGGTTTTACTGGCCTCAGACGCTGGCAGCTTCACAACCGGGCAAACTATTGTCATTGATGGTGGTGGTACTATCGCAGGCTAGCGTCGATATCGGGTATTCTTGCTCTCTGAGACGCCCACTAGGCCATAGGTGCTTGGAAATCAGTGAAAAATCGAATCAAACGAAATTTTAGAGGATAGCTTTAATAATGATGGATCTTGGTTTATCAGAAGAAATGGTTGAGATCAGGGAAAAGATTCTCGACTTCGTAGAAAACAAGGTGGAGCCAGTAGAGGAGGAATATCACTCAGAGGTCAGTGTTGGTGACCGCTGGTCCCACACTCCCCGGCAAGAAGAGATCCTCAATGACCTGAAAGCCATTGCTCGGGATATGGGGCTCTGGAACTTTTTCTTGCCGGAAAGTCAGGGTGGCGCCGGTATTAGCAACCTCGAATACGCTCACCTTGCCGAGATCATGGGGCGCAGTCGCCTGGCTTCAGAAGCTTTTAACTGCTCCGCACCTGATACTGGGAACATGGAAGTGCTTGAGCGTTACGGATCGGAAGAGCAAAAGCAGGAGTGGCTGGTGCCGCTGTTGGCTGGTGAAATTCGCTCAGCGTTTGCAATGACTGAGCCGGGTGTCGCTTCTTCTGATGCCACCAATATTTCTACCTCTGCCGTGCTCGATGGTGATGAGTGGGTAATTAGTGGTGAGAAGTTCTATATCTCAGGCGCGGGTGACGCCCGCTGCAAGATCATGATCGTGATGGTAATCACCGATCCCGACGCACCAAAGCATAATCGCCAGTCCCAAATCCTGGTGCCAATGGATGCTGAAGGCGTAGAAGTAGTCAGGCCAATGCATGTATTCGGTCGTGATGATGCTCCCCATGGCCATATGCATATCAAATTCCACAATGTGCGAGTGCCTGAAAGCAATATGATTCTGGGTCGCGGCAGAGGTTTTGAGATCTCACAGGGTCGACTAGGGCCGGGGCGAATCCATCACTGCATGCGTTCGATCGGCGCGGCAGAAAAGGCGTTGGATCTTATGTGCCAACGTGCAGTGAGCCGGGAGGCGTTCGGCAAGCCTTTGGCTGAGTTAGGTGGCAACTATGATGTGATTGCAGACAGCCGTATCGAAATAGAGATGTGTCGGCTGCTGGTTCTTAAGGCAGCGTGGCTCATGGATAAGATTGGCAACAAGGCCGCGCGCGATGCAATTTCGCAGATCAAGGTGGCAGTACCGAATATGGCGCTGCGAGTAATTGACCGTGCGATTCAAATGCATGGCGCTGCCGGCGTCGGTCAGGATTTTCCTCTTGCCGCTTTGTGGACGAGTCAACGCACACTGCGATTGGCTGATGGTCCCGATGAGGTGCATAGACGAGTCATTGCCCGCAAAGAGCTGGCTAAATACCAGTAGTTTTACTGCTTCGATAGACGAAGGTATTAAAAAATGGGAACTCTGGTTCCCATTTTTTATGAGTGATGACAATCGAACAAAGCGTTTCAGTGATTATCCCTACTTTCAATCGTGCGGAACGGCTGCCGCGCGCGTTGCTGTCGGTTTTGGAGCAGTCGCGCCCTGCGGATGAAGTGATCGTGGTCGATGATGGTTCCAGTGACCAGACTCGTGAACTGTTAAAGGCAGAGTTCCCCGCTATTAAGCTGATCGTTCAGAGTAATCAGGGCGTTAGTGCCGCACGCAATCGCGGCGTGGAGTCCAGCTCTGGTTCTTGGTTGGCTTTTCTCGATTCTGATGATGAGTGGCTGCCAGAGAAGCTTGAGGTTCAAATGCAGGCAGCGGCAGCTAACCCGCAGTTCTCCCTCATTCACAGCGATGAAATTTGGATTCGCCGTGGAGTCAGGGTTAACCAGATGAAAAAGCACCGCAAGTCCGGTGGTGACATTTTCTTGGATTGTTTACCGCGCTGCGTCATTTCGCCTTCAGCTGTCGTGCTCAGGCGCGAATTATTTGATGCCGTGGGTCAATTCGACGAGTCCTTGCCGGCCTGTGAAGACTATGACCTATGGCTGCGTATCTGCCATCAGCATGAAGTGCTCTATATTGATAAGCCCTTGCTAAAGAAATACGGCGGCCATGAGGATCAACTCTCCGCCCGTCACTGGGGTATGGATCGGTTTCGCGTGAAAGCCCTGGATCAGCTCTTGAGTCAGGTTTCGCTGGAGGCTGACAAAGAGCAGGAGGCCAGGGCTATACTGCTGGAAAAATGTAGGGTGTTGATGGCCGGGGCGCACAAACGCAACAACGTAAATCTGTTAGATTATTGTGAAGCAATGATGCAAAAACATGTTGGGTGATCCCGTGTTAATCAATCTGGTAGTGGCACATGGGCTGGAAGCCAAGCCACTGATTGCGCTGTTTGATTTGCAGCCGCAAGAAGATAGCGACAATGTCTACGTTTCCAACTCTGGTGTGCGATTAATTGTGACTGGGATGGGGCGCCAGAACGTCGAGTACAGTTTGGCACAATGGGTGGAAACCAAGCCTTCTGCCAGGCGAGACATGGCGTGGCTTAACGTCGGTATTGCAGGGCATCAAAATCTGGCTGTCGGCGATACGCTGATTGCTAATAAAATTATCAGCGGCCCGGACAATGAGTCAGTGTTTCCAACGCCAATTATCAGCGGGCTTAAAACCGGCACGGTGATAACCGTAGACCGGCCCGAGTTAAATTATCCCAAAGATGCGGCTTATGACATGGAAGCTTTTGCGTTCTGGCGCTCTGCAGCGGCTTTTGGACCGCTGGATCTGGTGCAGAGTTATAAAATAGTTTCGGACAATCCAGATTCAAGTACCGATAAAGTCACACCAAATTTGATTGCGGAACTGTTTGACTCGGCAAGCATGGAAATTGAAGACCTCGTGCTACAGCTCAAAGCGCTTGCTGCAAAACAGCAGTCGCTGGTTAGCGATCCCCCCGCGTTTGTTAGCGCAAAAGCCAGCTATCGATTATCTGTTACCCAGGAAATTCAGCTCAGACGGCTCTGCCATAGATTTTACGCGCTACAGATGGGCGAGTCGCTGGAGGTCATACTCTCCGCATCACACCGTGATAGTCGTGCGTTAATCGGTGCGCTGCATGCTGCGCTAGGTCATGCAGATGGGAACCCCGGAAGGGAGGGTGGAGAAAGCCTGTCCCGGGTCGAAGCAGGTGGTGGGCAAACTGAAAGGAATCAAGCGAGTTGAATTTTTCCAGCGTTTATATAGAAGATGAGATAGCTGAGACAGAGCGTGTAACAGACATACTCGCACGGGTGGGTGACATACCCAGAATCAGGATCGAACGCTACGGCGAGATATTCAATCGCGCGGGCCAGAATTTCCGGTTACAGAAACAGGCGCCGGCGCTGATCCTGGCCAAGAAGCATGGCAAAAAAGTCTTGCCGGCCCCGGAGGGCTATGGATTCGAGCAGGGCAGCGGTTTCTACTTTTCGCACATGCTCAACTGCCTCTATGACTGTCGCTACTGCTTTCTGCAGGGCATGTATCGCTCAGCCCACTATATACTGTTTACCAATTATGAAGATTTTATGCATGACATCTTGGGGCAGTCGGCTCAAGCAGCAGGAAACGTATTTTACAGTGGCTATGACTGCGATAGCCTGGCGATGGAGCCGGTGAGTGGCTTTTGCAATTCCTTTATTCCATTTTTCGGCAACAGGCCCGAAATGACACTGGAAATTCGCACCAAGAGCACTCAGGTGCGTAAGTTGCTGGAGTTTGATCCTTTGCCCAATTGTGTTGTGGCCATGAGCTTTACACCAGAGGCTGCAGCCAAGCGCTGGGAGCATCGGGTACCGGCGATCACGAAACGGCTGCTGGCGATGCGCAAGCTGCAGCAGGCGGGTTGGCCCGTTGCCATTCGCTTCGAGCCGGTCATTGCAGAGCCCGAGGTAGAAAACAATTATGCGCGCTTGTTTCAGCAGGTGTTTTCAACCCTCAATGGCGAGCTTATGCACTCCGTAAGCCTCGGCGAGTTCAGGCTGCCAAAAGATTTTCACAAGAAGATGGTCAAGCTCTACCCCGAGGAAGGTCTGCTGGCGCGCGAAACAATCTGCAGTGATGGCATGGTCTCACTCGCAGGCGGTGGTGCCGAGATGATGCAGGCTATCGAGTCCAGGCTGCTGACTCATGTCGATAGTTCAAGATACTATCGTTGTGCGTAGGCGCTGTGGTTAGGCGCTGTGCCTAGAAGCGGTCAAAGGCCAGTGCTCGTGATGCGTTACTGGTTCTCTCAGGTCAGATAGACAAGGACTGGCATGTTGGAACATGGGATGTAGATATAACAGTAACTCGCAGGCTTGCCGCCGCTGCGGTAGTGGCTAATTGTTATGGGAATTATTTTGAGGATTCACAATGACGCATGAGCAGGAAGGTGCTGTTCTGGTGACCGGCGCTTCGTCAGGCATTGGCCTGGCGATAACCCGTCAGTTGCTGGAATGCGGATTTTCAGTGCATGGAATTGCCAGGGATTTTTCCAAGGCAGACATTAGCCACGCCAATTTTCACAGCACCGAGCTCGACCTTGCCTCAGCAGACGCTATTCAGGCTGGACTGCCACCTCTGCTTAAATCACTTGATCGACCTCTGCGTGCGGTGGTTAACAATGCCGGTATCGGCAAAATGGGATACCTGGAACAGCTGTCGGTTGCTGATATCCAGAGCGTGCTGGCGGTGAATCTATTGAGTCACATATTGATCAGCAGACTGTGTTTGCCTGTCATGAAACATCGGTCTGTTCTCAGTGATCTGATATTCATCGGGTCGGAGGCGGCCCTGACTGGCGGTAAAGAAGGGAGTGTTTATTGTGCAAGCAAGTTCGGTTTGCGGGGGTTTGCCCAGTCTTTGCGCCTGGAATGTGCGAAATCCGAGATAAGGGTTAGCCTGATCAACCCAGGTGCCGTTAGAACTGCGTTCTTTGACGATCTCCATTTTGAGCCTGGAGATCGCGCAGAGAATGCCATCCAGCCAGAGGATGTAGCGGCAACTGTCCTTTCAATCCTGGCCATGCGTGGCGGCACTGTAGTGGATGAAATCAATCTGTCTCCTCGCAAGCGAGTATGGCAGTCTAAATGAATGGTGGGGATCAGGACCGTGGAAAGCAGCGTCTTTTCACTGATTCTCCAATGGCCGTATAGGGGCTGTGCGACGATATGTCGCAGCTGTTTGAGTTGGTCCAGCTAGGCATAACTGCCTGATATTGATATAATTTCCTCCAATCCAGGTATTCCAACGAGCCATTTCCAATGTATGCAGAATTCGCAGGAATTGGATGAGGTGCTAAACCGTCGAATGCTCCATGCTTTACCATCCAATAATAACGGCAGCAAAGAGGCAATAGGCTATGCAATCAATTAATTCGTTTTTCCTGGTACGGAAGCTGCTTGCAACCCTGGTGTTGCTATTGGCTACCAGCAGCGCGTTTGCTCACACTGGCTTGAAGGAATCGACTCCGGCGGCAGACGCTACCGTGCAGGCAGCACCCGCCAAAATTGACCTGGTGTTTACTGCGCCGGTACGACTCGTAAAGCTGGAGGTGGCGGGATCCGGGCCCGCAGTGGAAACTGAGTTCAAACCCAGCGCTGAAGCGGTCGCTTCATACAGTATACCGGCCGCAGGCCTGGTGGCGGGTAGCTACACGGTAAACTGGGCTGCTATCGGTGCTGACGGTCACACGGTTTCCGATTCCTTCAGTTTCGTCGTTGCTCCTTCTTCAGCATCTTCAGCTCCCTGAATTATTCCTTATAAATAGTGCTCGACCTGGATCGCCAGGTCGGGCATTTTTATGCCCATGTCCGCCATTCCAAGCAGCTGGGAGCTGGTCAGCGTAGTCTGCAAGCTTCTCATGTACCTGGGTGCCGCCAGTTCCCTTGGCGGCGCATTCTGTCTGTTCATGTATGGGGACGGCAGGCGCGCTACCGTGCAGCGCGTGTTGCTGCTGCAATTTTTCGGTGCGCTGTTGAGCCTGCAGGCTGTTGTCATCAATTTTCTTGCACAAGTTGGGCTGATCAACAATGCAGGCGTGGGTGGGGCACTGGATTGGACTATGGCGCAGATTTTGATGGATACCCCGCTGGGTGATCTGAGCCTGTACCGTCTGCTAGGCTTTGCGGTACTGATCTGCTCGGCTGGCTTCTTCTACCGCCGGACCCTGGTGATGAATCAGGCACCAGGCAGATTTTTTTACCTGAACTTGCTGCGCATTAACGCTATCGGTTTTATGTTGCTGCTCTGGGCATTTCGATTTGGCGGCCATGTATCGGCGTTGACTGCGCCTGTGCAACTTGCACTGGCTGTGCACTTCACTGTCTTTGCCCTTTGGATCGGGTCGCTGTATCCGCTGCTGTTGATCTCCGCCACCGACAACTTGACTGAGCTTCAGCTGACCCTGAATCGATTTAGTAGCCACGCGATAGTCATAGTGATGGTGCTGCTTATCGCCGGCGGGGTATTGACTGTAAACCTGGTGCATTCCCTGACCGAACTCATTAGCACGGCTTACGGGCGCGCTTTGGCGTACAAGCTTCTCTTGGTTCTGGCTCTACTCGGTATTGCTGCGCTGAATAAATTCAAGCTGGTGCCAGCGCTGCTTCTGCTACGAAGCAGTGCCAAATTTCGTCATTCGGTCAGAATTGAAATGCTGGTGGCAAGTCTGCTGCTAGTGCTAACCGCCTATCTCTCGACGGTTGTTGGGCCAATGATGCACTAAGGGCTTGACGGAAGACCGGTTGAAATAGGGCTTACGTCAAGCTCATCTCTGTGCTGCTGGTTTTGATTTCCGCAGGCGATTGTTGGATCAGCAAACTCACTTCCAGGGTGTTGAGGTCGAGAGAGTATAGGGTCGCCCTGGATTTGGCCCGGGGTTCGAACCACGCGGCATTGGTCATAGCGGGTTTGGCGGCGAATAACAGGGCATCCCCAACCGGGGACCAGGCCAGGTTAAACAGAATATCCTCGCTATTGTAGAGCGCTGCGGGCTGGTAGCCACTGCCTCCTTCAGATATCGACGCTTCGTTATCCAGCATCTCAACGTCACCAAGCATAATGGTGGAACCCGTGTGATCGTACTGCACAAAGGCTAATCGGCTCTCATCCCTTGAGAACAATACCTTGCTCATATCAGTGCCGAGTCTGTCGTCGTTGCCGGATTCACTCAGCAGCAATTCGCCGCCGACCGGACCCATCTGGGTCGCGCTAATAAATTCATCCGTGAAGCGCACCGGATCAACCTTTTTCGGTCGCGAATCGATGTAAAGCAATGTGGTTAAAACCAGGGTGAGCGTGAAGGCGGCTGTGCCAGATTTTTGCAGTCGCTGCATGAATGGAGACAAGGAGGCTATGTCAGCGGTCTGCTGTGTCATGGCAGCAGGGCTCTCGGAGTTCTCGAAGCTCTCAGATATCGCAGTTACTGGCACCGCCAGGCGATAGCCGCGCTTGGGTATAGTTTCGATAAAAGTGGTCTTTGGGTCTGAGGTCGAGTTCAGCTGCTTGCGCAATTCCGATACGGCTCGGGTCAGAGAGTTTTCATTCACGATAACCTTGGGCCATAACAACTCCACAAGTGAGTCTCGTTCCACAACCTTTCCCTGATGGCGCGCCAGATGGCTGAGCAATTTTACCAAGCGTGGCTCCAGGTGACGCGAGTCTCCGGAAAGCTGGTGCCGCAGTTGGTTCAAGGCTGGGTCAACGACCCAGTTGGCGATCTGAAAGGCATCCAGCGACGGATTCAGAGCTGAGTCTGCCATCTCAGATAAATGAATTTGGGATGAATCTGCAGTAGTGCCAGTTTGCATCGAATTTACCCTCAATTGTTCCTGTTTGTGGCATTCAGTTCCCGCAGGCCTTTGGCTGCGATGCTCCTTTAATCGAAAGGAGAGAGCTGAATGGCCTCATTATTGGTTACTTAGACGCTATGAACAGCGTTTTTGTTTCAGCGTTGTATTCAATTTATCGTGTTTTCTGGTTTATTGAGCCAGTTTCAGTACTGCTCATATTAACAAAATACCTACTTCGTATAGCCCAAAAACACAGTCTGCAGCTTTTCTGGACATAATGTTCATTGCAATTTCAGGTTTCTGCGGCCCTCGCCCACTAAATTTAGTGCCTATGTTGATTAAGCTCCCCCAGTTGCCTGACAGCCTGAGTTTGCCAAGGTAGCTGGGGGCGCGAATTACCCGATTAAAGCCCCTAATCTCGGTCCAGGATCGGCGGTCCAGCAAGCCTGGCCCACATCAGGATAGGGCGGAATAGGAATAAAGACAGGAATAGAAACAGGAATAAAGGTAGGAGATTGAAATGAAGAGAATTTGGAGCACCTCGCTGTTTATTGGCATCGTTAATTTGGGCCTATGCAGCGGCATGGCGTCTGCCGTGAGCCTGGAAGCTCTACAGCAAGGGATTCCAACCCTTGCCCCTATGCTGGAATCCGTCACACCTGCGGTGGTGAATATCCGGGTGACCAAGGCAATTCCAACATCGAATCAGTATCTTTTCGAGGGTGATCGCATCCCGGAGGAATTGCGCAAGTACTTTGAGAACGTCCCGCGCTCTCAACGGCGCCAACCCTTCGCCATGGGGGCAGGGTCCGGTGTCATAGTTGATAGTGAGGCTGGATTCATTGTCACTAATCATCACGTCATCGATGATGCTGCCAATATCACGGTGCAGCTTAATGACGGCCGTGTGCTGGAAGCGCAGCTGATAGGCAGCGATGCCAATACTGACGTGGCTTTGTTGAAGGTTGAGGCTGAGGATCTGGTGGAGATTGAATTGGCTGATATAGACAGCGTGCATGTCGGAGACTTTGTAGTCGCCATCGGCAACCCTTTCGGCATTGGCCAAACTGTCACCTCCGGCATAGTCAGCGCCTTGGGCAGGAACGGCCTCAACACCGATAATTATGAGGATTTTATTCAAACCGACGCCGCTATTAATGTGGGCAACTCCGGCGGCGCCCTGGTAGACCTAGAGGGACGCCTGATTGGCGTCAATACAGCCATTATCAGCGGTAACGGTGGTAGCAACGGGATTGGTTTTGCAGTGCCGGCCGACATGGTGGGCTCGGTGATTGGCCACCTAGAGCGTGATGGCGAAGTCCGCCGCGGTATGCTCGGTGTCACGGTCAGCTCAGTCACGCCTGAAGTAACTGAGGCGCTGGCTATGACTGTGGAGCAGGGCGCGGTGGTGACCAGTGTGTTACCGGGAAGCGCGGCGGAGCAGGCGGGTCTTGAAATCTCAGACGTCATTGTGGAAATCGATGGCGAGGCTGTCACCAGTAGTCGTGAGCTTCGAAACATTGTAGGTCTGCTGCGACGAGACCAGGATGTCAATTTACGCCTGTACCGGAATGGTGAGGCGATGACAGTCTCGGCCGTAATTGGTGACCAGAAAGGCGCTGCCGCCATTGCCGGAGTCGCACCTGCCAAATCAGGCCGATTTCGTGGAGCCGACTTACGCAACATTGAGCCGGACGATGAAATTACGCTAGAGGCAGGAGTGATGGTCAACGAGGTCGATCCTAGCAGCAGATCCTGGGCTGCTGGTCTGCGGCCGGGCGATGTCATTGTGGAGGTGAATCGCCAGCCTGTCTCTGATCTCGATGATTTTAACGGCGCCATTGCCGATAGCAGTCGCTTTACTGCGATTACCGCCGAGCGGGAAGACAGGAGGGTATTGCTGCTCGTGCCATGAATATTTGAGGCACTGCCTCATAAAGTCTCCTCGACGCACTAAAATGTGCAACCACTTGGCCGACTTAACCTTCGTTAAGTCGGCTTTTTTTTGCGATTTATCGGGAACTTATAAGAACAATCAAGTTTCTATAGAATACGGCAGTCTGTACGGCGAGGTGCTCAGGACTGCGCATGAGCAGAATTGGCCGTGAACCGAAAGCAGGAAGTTAAAAAAATAGACAGGCTTTAAGGCCGTCGGGCTAGCACAAGGACCCATCCGATAGTTTCCGTGTTGCACTTTAATTCACCTAAGCAGCGCCGCCTGTTCGCAGCACTATTCTGCGTGGTATTGCTGTGTCTCCCGGGCCCGGTAGGGGCAGATGACTGGATAGATACCTCGCACCTCAACTATGACTTCACCGAGTACGTGAACTGGCTGGATGCGCAGTTGCGAGAAAAGAAGATTCCCGGTGCTGCGCTAGCAATAGTTTCCCGGGAAGGCATCATGCACCTGCAAACCTGGGGTGTACGCCGGGCCAATGAGCCTGCACCGATTACAACCGACTCCATTTTTCGTATTGCTTCCATGTCCAAGACTTTTGCCGGTGCGGCTGCAACCCTTTTGGTTAACCAGAATCTGCAGTCGTGGGACACCCGCATTACAGACCTGTTTCCTAATATGCGCTTGGGAAATGGCGCCAGCTATCAGTCAATCACTCTCAAGCAGGTTGCCAGTCACTCCACCGGTTTAATGCCACACTCTTATTCCAATTTGCTGGATGACGGTGTGAGTTATGACCGCATCAAAGACAAGTTTGCGGATATTCCGGCTGTGTGTAAGCCGGGCCAGTGCTATGGTTATCAAAACGTCGTGTTCTCGCTGATCGCTGATGTGGTGGAGCAGAGCACAGGGGACAGCTATGCGCGCTACGTCGAGGAACACATATTTCGTCCACTGGGTATGGCATCTGCCAGTGTCGGTCTGGAGGCCTACGAGAATGACCCCAATGCGACGTCACCCCATCGGCTGCGGCGCGGTAGTTGGCGGGTAACCACAACGAATCCTGCCTATTATTCCGCGGCGCCCGCCGCTGGGATCAATGCCAGTGTCTATGATATGACCATGTGGTTGCGAGCCAATCTTGGTGCTTTTCCCGAGTTATTTGGCGAAGACTTTCTTTCGCAGCTGCACGAACCGGTAATTTCAACGCCCTACGGCAGCTATTTCAATCGTTGGAATGGGCTGGAAAAAGCTTACTATGGCATTGGCTGGCGAGTTTTTGATTTGGCTGGCATGCGCGTTATTCACCACGGTGGGGGCGTGCGTGGTTACCGTTCTGAAATGGCGTTTGCGCCAGAAGCAAATATTGGTATGGTGCTGCTACTGAATGCAGAGTCCAATGCCGCCAATGACGTTATCCCTGAGTTCTTCAATCACCTCACCAACAAACGCTGATCGCTGAAGGAAAATGCCATGAGTTCAGTAATCGACTTGCTGAAGTCGCACCGTAGTATTCGCAAATTCAAGCCTGAGCCTATTGCAGCAGAACTGCTGCAATCCCTGTTTGAGGCGGGGCAGGCTGCAGCAACTTCCAGTTTCCTGCAGGGATCAACCATCATCCGTGTGACCGACCCTGCTAATCGCAGCAAGCTTGCTGAACTGGCTGGTAATCAGAAATATGTTGAAATGGCAGCAGAGTTCCTGGTGTTCTGTGCCGACCTTAAGCGGGCAGGAAACTACTGTGATGCCTATGACAAACCCTTTGAGGGTGATTTCACTGAGCATTTCATCATTGCCACGGTGGATGTCGCGTTAATGGCCCAGAGCCTGGTCACCGCAGCCGAGTCGGTCGATCTAGGTATTTGCTACATCGGAGGCCTCCGTAATAATCCAGGTCCGGTGTCGGCGCTGCTTCAGTTACCGAAGGGCGTGTATCCTGTGTTTGGACTGTGCCTGGGTTATCCTGACCAGGACCCTGAAGTGAAGCCTAGACTCCCTGTCCCGGTCGTAGTGAAGCAAGATGTGTATAACGAGAAAGGTGACCAGGAAAGTATTGCCGACTATGACGAGTCGATACGCGAGTATTATCGCACTCGAACCGGTGGTGGTCATGGTATTAGCTGGAGCGAGCAGGTGGCGACCCTTTTATCGGAAAAATCCAGGCCACACATGCGGGAGTTTCTAGCCGGGCAAGGCTTTAAGTTCAAATAAAGTCTAAGGCATTCAGTGACAGACCGGACAATTGGGTATGGACGACACGCAGTAATTGGTCGATCAGACCTCCATTGCGTGGGCTGGAATAGCTTAGGCAATAGCCAGCGCTTAGTTGGGTACAACCGATTCGCTGCGGTACGACCCAGTGTCAGGTAACACTTCGACTTTGCCTGCTGACTCAAGCTCTATTGTTTCTGAAGGGGGAATGGCGCCGTCTCCAAACGCAAATTTAAATTCACCATTCACCAATCCGCGGCGGTCATCGGTCACTGACCACTGTGCGATATAGTAGGCTGAATCCGGTAGCTCGCTTGGAATGGGTAGTACAAAATTATTGTTCTTTAATTCCGGATCGTAGACGAAACCGATATTGATCCACTCACCCTCTGCAGAATACAGCGCAAGTTTCAGTAATCTCACATCGACCCTGAAGCTCATTGTGATCATGCGCGGTGCTTGATTAAGCACCGAATCATCCTTGGGAAACGTTACGCCGGGGGTAAGAATGCCATGGCTGTGTTGGGCTAGAGCCGGTAGCGCAGCACAGCTTAAGATGCCCGCAGCGAGGGCAGAGAGCAGAAGGCGTTTAATTCTCTGGGTCATAACGTTATTTATTAATCGAGCTTAGTTCTTGATAGCCTTTAATTCTAGCGTCTTGAGGTATCTGTTCATAGTCCGTGAGCTCGCGTTACTCGAAACATAGATTTGAATGCCAGTATCTAAAAATCAGGGGCGCGGTGAATCGAAGTAAACCATGCATTGGCGAGTCAAAGCACATAGCTGTCCCGCTTCATCAAATATCTTTCCAGATTGCTGGGTATAACCGTTTGCTGCTGCTTCAGTGATGAACTGCAGGTGAAACCATTCGCTGTTGATCTTGTCTGGGGTTTGCACAAATTCCAGCGCCCAGGTCAACGAACTGGAGGGAACCGGTGGCTTGTCAAAATGAGAGAGGATCACGGGTGGTGGAATGTCGGCAATAGCCACCAGTTTCTCTACCGGAAACTGGGGTAGCTCAACCTGATGTTTTACCCAAAGGCTAAGATCGCGAGTGGCGTGTCCAGAGAACGGCATGCCAGGACTGGTCCAGTAACCGTCGAAGTAACCCAGGAAAGCCGGTTGTCGTTTCGCATATCGAGTGAAGTTGACGCCCTGGTCTCGTGGTGGAGGCTCTGCGCTTGCGGCCGGTACCTCGAGTCCAGGTCGATCAATCCCAAACACTCCCATAGCCTGCAGGCAGATCTGGTCGCCCGAATAAACCTCTCCGACTAACTGGGTCACGTTACGACCTTGCCGCTGAATTTTGGCTTTGACCTGCACTTTGCCCGGTGGCAGAGGTGCTATGAAAGATACCATCAGAGCGCGCATGGGAATATCGGTAGAAACTAGTTTACGCATGGCGGTCACGGCAAAGGCTGCAGCGAGGCCACCGAAGGCTGAACGACCCTGTGACCAGGCTTCAGAAAAATGCGTGGTGTTATCTTTGCTGCGCTCCAGCTCTTCCAGTATCGAGGAAAAATCTGACTGATCCATAAGACTACTTTCCGGGGTTATGAGATTAGTTATGCCTGTGTGTTAGGGGGTTGTTGAGCAACAGACTATGGTATTCTAAGGCTATCAATAAATATCTGTTTTTAGCTTGTGTGGTCGCCTGACTATGGCCATTAGTTTCGAAAAAGTCCCAGTTGGTGGAAAAAATTTCCCGTCCGGGCTTATTTTAGTTCTGGCAATATCTGCCCCTTTGCAGTTTGCCAGGGCGCAGCCTATGGCAGCGCCTGAATTTTCCCATAACCAGGCCAGCGAGGAGCTGTTGAGCCAAATGCTCACCGCGCCGGGTAATGACGAAGTGCTCAGTACGGCACCCGCGGAATTGAATATCCAGTTTCCACGTGCGGTGCGACTGGTCAAGCTAACGCTCCGCAATGAAACTCGAGACTGGGTAGATATCGAATTCCGCTATGACCCTCGACCCGGCCAGCGCTATAGCTTGCCACTGCCCCAGCTCGGCAGCGCCGAGTATTATACCGTGGATTGGGCTATTCTCGGAGTTAATGATCAGCTAATTCGCGGCAGTTTCAGCTTCGCATTTGGTCCTGATGCCAGGGCGCCTTCGTTTCACAAAGCAGCGGAAGAGCTGTTGATGCAGAAGCGCTATGGTGATCCAAGCATTCAATATGTAGCGCCACCTCGCACACAAATAATCATCGATCAAGAACCGCGCCGTTTCGATCCGCCCTTCACAATAGACCTGAACCCACAGGATCCTCCAGCTAGCGCGCCCAATAACGGCAACTAGGTTAGTGATTCTGTACCAACTATTGGGCTTTAGATCGCGGTCAATGCCGAGATTTAGCGCGCTAATATAATTGAGAAGGTGAATTTTAAAGAAACAAAAAAGGGGGCTCGATGCCCCCTTTTTCTATGTCGTGTTATTTCTGCTATCGCAGTGCTCGCTGTTACTCAGAAACGTGCACGGTGACATAGCCGTCGTGGTAGAGGCCGCCATCATCAGCGCGTGCCCATAGCACATAAGTGCCTGGCTCATCGAAGGACACTTCAACCTCATACAGTCCATCCTCTGGTACCTCTGGTGGCAGCCACAAGGCGCCCCAGGGAGAGTTTGCAGAGGTGCGGGTGTCTTCCCACGGTTTTGGGTAAGGCGGATCGAAGGTGGCATTGCCCTCGCCACGATAGACGTTCCATGACAGGAACAATCCGTTGACCTTGCCGACTGTGACTCTGGAGGGCGGGCGTTGCATCCGACTCATCAAATTATCAGAAGTGATAGTCGACTCGCGTCGGGCCTTAGGTAGACCGTCATCCCACACATGGGTAACGAGCTTGATCGGTTCACCCACGCGCGCGACCCGAACCCGGTCTCCTTGCACGGTAACCACCGGTGGTACATTGGCACGTGATTCCGGGCTGCTGGTGCCAGCACCCAGGGATCCGGTTTCCGATGCGATTACCATATTGTCTACCAGGTAGTCCTGTCGCAACGTGGCGTAGGCCTTGCGTTCATCACCATTGACGTTGAGCGTCCAAACTAACTCACGGTCCCCCCAGTCGGCCGGCACCGTCACTTCGAAATGGAAACGATTGCGCCGCGGCAAAAAGTGAGTGGGCTGTCCCTGATCCGCCTCGCCGGGTGAGAAAAAATTGTTCTCACCCACAGGCACGGACGGCTCTTCTTCCCAGTTTTCGTTCATGTAACCAAACATAAAACTGAAAGTCCCATCCGGGTTTGGACGCCAGCCTTCAAATGCCGGCTCCACATGCTGTCCTGAGCGATAGCTCTGCGCAGTCACTGCCGCGGGCATCACCAGTAAAACACAGGTAAGCAGAGTCGCAAATGTTCCCGCAAGTCTGCCTAGTCCAATTTTCATTCCGTACATTTTCTTTCCTCGGTCTATTTAACCGTCGTCGGTTGCGGCAGTGTTCGAATCATCCTCGTCACTGTCTGCAATCGGCGCGACCAGTGGCGCTCCGCATAACGGGCATCCAATTACGTGATCGTTTGGTCCCAGGTTGAGCGCCTGGCGACGCTCCTCCATGGCTTCAAAGAACTGATCATCGGTCATGGTGACGCGAATACCCAGGTCAATGAACATGTTGGTCACCGAGCGATTGCCTGAGCCCTGCCAGTTACGGGGGTCTGGCACGTTGGGGTTGGTCTCGGTGTTATTCATGTAGCCCACAATGTGCAGAATGGTGCCTTTTGGCAGCAGCGGGGCCGCCTGGTCAGCGTAAGGATAGCCGCGGACCCAGTTGTGGTCATAACCAACGCAAGACAGGGTCTCGATGGTGTAGCCCCAGATTGCTTCGAGACACATGCGTTCGCCCGGGGCGTGCAGGTGAGGTTCGAAGGAGATAACCTTGGTGTGTTGATTAAGCACGGTGTAGGCGTGAAGTTCCTGGTCAGTCGTGTTGCCCTGGATACTGATATCTACGCCGTTGCCAAGGCCGATAAATGCGTTCTGGTATGCGGGCTTATAGTCCTCATCGTGGAATGTAAAGCCGATTTCCAGGTGTCCGGTAGTATCGACGCCATTGGAGTGCAAGTGAACCGAGTCTGAGACGATCCAGGAGCCGGCGCGTAGTAGGCGACCCGCATCCTCATCAAAGATGTCCGCATTACGACCAACTTCGTGCACTGGCCAGGGAATCGCAAGGCCTGGCATGCGATCACCATTCTCATCCATTTGAGCGGTAGCCCAAATCATATGGTGGAAGATATAGCGCCCGCCGACTGTCTCTCGGCCACTACCTGAGGAAGGTACGTCATTGACTTCGATAACTTCGACCGACTTCACATAGCGATCTTCGGTCAGTCCAGTTGGTGCGGAGGGAATCTCACCCCACCAGTCCGCTGTGCCGGCTAGCTTGGTGATATCGTCCATAACTACGACCAGGTCTGGCTCACCGGCTCGCCACTTGATGCTGTCATCGAACACCAGGGGTTCTGGCGCGTCAGCCACATCCCCTTTGGGAGTGCCGGTGCGGGCCCAGGTTGATATCGCAGCCAGTTCGTCATCGCTCAATGAGGGATCGTCTTTATAATCCTGGATACCGATGTCTTTCTCCATATACCAGGGCGGCATCGCGCCTGCGCGGTCGCGAAGACCGGTTTTGTATTCGATCAGGCCAGCGTAGGGAGCAACTTGCTCGTAGGTAACCAGCGGCATTGGGCCAGCGCCATCCTCGCGGTGGCAGTTTTGGCAGCTGCGCTGCAGGATTGGCTCGATGTCCTTGTGGAAAGTGACTTCGTCTGACTGCGCGAAAACGGCCGCTGGTAATGACATCAATGCTGTCAATGCGGCACCGCTTAGCAGGGAACTCGCAGTTTTAATGCGCATAATCGCTACTCCTCATAGCTTTGAAACATATCTAAAAACATGACTTTTTAAATCGGGCAAATGCTGAATGTCCAGAATCATCGACAATCACTAACTTTAACACTTTTAACGATTCAATTGAACGTCGAAGCGGCCAAGTCGCCGAGTAAAATCAATGTCTTAACCTTCGATTTAGCTTCGATATTGCCAAAAATGATTACTGATTTTTTAAAAACAGGTGATTAGCCCTCAGAATCAGCCCTGTCAGGGATCGCGGGATCATTTCCTTTGAGAAGCTGCCAAAGGTTGCTGGAGGCGAGCAAGGCCACAAAAAGAACAATCAGGCCGAGGCTAAACCACTGAATCGCATAGGATAAATTCTGGTTAATATCGGGCTGCACGGCGGCCCAGTGGCGCGTAAGAGTACCGGGCTGGTCGGCGATAATGCGAACCTGGAACGGAAACACCGATTCTCCCAGAATTTCTGAGATAATCGCGATTTCCAGGCTTCGAATTCGCAGTGGCCACTGGCTGGCGTCTATCTGGCTGGCAATCACCCGGGCATTGACAGGCGGCACGTAAATCTGGGCATCGACTTCCACCGCCCCCTCAACAGGGCGCGTGAACGGAGGCGTATTCGGGGGCAAGATGCCAGTGGTCCAACCGCGATGGACCAGAACAATCTGGCCTGTGCTGTTTAGACGCAGCGGCGTAACCACGCCATAGCCGATTTGGCTGTCGAAAAACTCGGCTAACAGCAATATGGTGCGGTCGTTAAGATATTCCCCGACCAGTTTGACGTGCCGATTCTGGAGCTCGGGATTCGCCCGGTGCAGATGGCCTGCCGGAATGGTCTCGATAGGGGGCGCATTTTCCTGCAGTTCCGCCAGCAGTTCAGACTGGGCATCGACTTTCTCCGCCGCCCGGTCCAGTTGCCAAAGACCAAGACGCATAAGACTGGCTGCTGCCATCACGACGCAGGTAGCGATCATCCAGTTGATTCGAATCTGGAAACTGCCAAACTCGATTTGCTTACGTAATTCCATTGTTGACCAGTATGAGATGCAGTGTTCAGGACTCGCTAATTCTACGTCACCTACGATCTGATTGGGGTGCTGGATTGCTGGCAGGAGTGCGATCGTTGCGGTTTTGACAGCCTAGCACCAGAAGCACCAGTGATAAGGTGGTCGAAAGTAAGTAATCAGGCGGCCGCAGATAATTACGCCGCACCAACAGGCCAGCGAGACAAATGCAATGGCTTTCGCCCTCGCGCTTACCATGCCAAAGTCTTTGGTGTCGCGAACCTTACTGCTGGTAGTGACATAAAACCACATCATGTTTGCCCCAGCCACCAACATAAGACCAATCTTCGTTTGAAAGGCTGGGTTGTAGAGGTATTGGTCTGGTGCGCTGCTTAGAAACATAGTGCCGGTTGTCACATTCAAGGCATAGCCAAAAACGCCAATTGGCACGAGCCGATGCAGAAATTGGTATGAGATACCGGCCCCAAAGCCGAGCATGCGTAGATCAAAAACACCCACAGTACCAATCAACAAACTCAAGCCAAAGAAATGCAGCGATTCAACCACCGGCCAGCCCCAGGGCGAATTCATAAATGCAAATATGCCGGTAAACAGGGAAAATTGCAGTAGTGCCTGCTCCATCAATAAACCCTCAACAGACCCTCAAAAGAAACGAGATGCCAGCAACACAGAATGGGTATAGGCCAGGAAGCGCCCGGCACCGATTGTTGTCATCCAGCACAGCAACATGGCCGCCCCGATAGATTTGGCGTTGCCAGGGCGCGCGCCTACTGCCGAAGATTCGAGTATCTTCATGCCCTTGCTGCGCTGCAGTCGCCAGGTAATGAGCAGGCCAACGCTAAGGGCGAAGAATTTTAGGTAGAAAACAGGGTTTGTCAGAGCCTTGGCAGGATATGCAATTAACAGAGCGACCCCAGACAGGAAAATCAAGCCTACTGCCCACCAGTGAAAACTGAGAAACGGGCGAAAGCGACTGTGCAACAGACTTGGTATAACCCCCAACAGGCTGAAGGCAAGTGCCAGGTTGATGCCAACAACGAAAGCCATTGCCAGGGAATGCAGGGTTAGGGAGCTAAAAAATGCAAGACCAGATTCTCGCAACATGATGCTGAGACCAGTCTCTTCGAGTCGTGCCAAGGTATGCAGGTCGGAGCCTCCCTCAAGCTATTTACCGCAGTGCAGCACGAGTGCTGTCCCGCCAAGTTTGCTGTGTTACTATTTTTCAACGCCAGAGCGAGCATACAACAACAATAACGGAGAAGCCTATGGCCAGATCACTGATTCCCGCAAATTTCCCACTAGCCGCCGCGATAATCGCTGGCCTAATAAGCCTGGGTAGTTTCGGTTCGGCATTTTCACAGCCCACAGATATTCCGCGCACAGCCGATGGGCGCCCTGATTTCAACGGTATTTGGCAGGCGATTAATACCGCCAAGTGGAACATAGAACCCCATGCCGCGGATTTCGGACCGGTCGTGGAGATGGGGGCAATAGGGGCTATCCCTGCAGGCCTCGGTATCGTCGAGGGTGATGAAATTCCTTACACTCCCGCGGCCCGGCAGCAGCAGCAGCTAAACCAGGCGGATTGGCTAGCCAACGATCCACTGGTGAAGTGTTATATGCCCGGGATCCCAAGGGCCAACTATTTGCCGTTCCCATTTCAGATCGTGCAGTCAACCGATACGATTATCTTTGCTTACGAGTTCGCTAGCGCCAGCCGCATCGTCTATGTGGATCAGCCAGACTATGAGGCACCTATTTTGTCTTGGATGGGTCACAATCTGGCCTCCTATGACGGCGATACCCTGGTGATTGATGTCACAGATCAAGTGCCCGATACCTGGTTTGATCATGCCGGCAACCACCATAGCGACGCATTAAGGGTGACCGAGCGCTATACTTACATGGGGCCCAACGTCATCAGATATGAGGCGACCCTGGAAGATCCAAACACCTACACCGAGCCATGGCGCATCAGCTTTCCTCTTTATCGCCGTCTCGATGAAAACATGCAGTTGCTGGAATTCAAGTGCGTAGAATTTACCGAGGAGCTGCTTTACGGGGACTTACGCAAGCAGGCAGATACGACGAATTAGGTGCGCGCTCTGGGGTAGGTCCGGAATAGGTTGTAAGCTCCATCCTGACCCCAGCCTGACCCAATCCAGATCAGAATCGGATGGCCGCCTGGATAAGTCTGAAGGGCAGCGGTGGCATGCGTACTTTAATAGTGCTGATTTCGGACTGCGAACCACACCAGATAGTTTGAAATTATGATATAAACCCGCATTCCAGCGGGTTTTTTATGAATTTTTGCACAGGCTGACACGCGCGTGGGATTACTGAGTGATTTGAGCAATATTACCTGGGCGCTGATAACAGTGATGGTTGTGCTCATCCTGTATTTTCATGGTCCCAGCTATTCCGTCCAGACAGTGCGAACGGCACCGTCTATACTCACCAGTTTTGGCATTTTCGGCACCTTTCTCGGTATCGCTTTCGGCCTGATGCAGTTTGACAGCGCTAATATCGAATCCAGCGTCCCGGTCATGATTGATGGCTTGGGCGTAGCAGTCTGGTCTTCCGTTGTGGGGATACTTGGCGCCTTGTCGATCCGTCTCAGACATGCCATCAATAGTGTTCGCGGAGCGGCCAAATCTGAAACACAGCAAGTCACCATCGCAGACCTCAATAATGCGATTCTGTCTCTCAACGAGAGTATGCAAGGACTCCGCAACGAAAGCAGAGATAGTGCGAGCTCTTTACTGCAATCCAACCAGACGTACCAGACTCAAATGGTAGAGTCGAATACGGCAGCGCTAACGGATGCTATTTCTACGTTGATGACGGAGTTTAACTCCCGTATTGAAGTACAGTACGGTGAGAATTTTGGAAAGTTTAACGAGTCACTAGGGCGATTGCTGGAATGGCAAACAACTTATTCCGAGCAATTAGACAGCATGCTGCAGGCTCAGGAGTCCAGTAAGGAAGTAATGCTTCAGGCTGGCCGCTCCTATGAGCAAATGATTGATCACTCCCGCGAATTTAACCAGGTGGCCGCCTCACTCGGTGAGATGTTGAAAGGTCTGGAACAGCAAACGCGTAATCTGGAAGGCTATTTGTCAGGGCTTTCTGGCCTGGTGGGGCAGGCCTCAGAAGGACTGCCCGCGCTCGGTGAATACGTCAGTGAGCTCACGCTTAAATTGAGCAGCAGCATTGAAGAGAACAACCGAAGTCTGACTACGATACTCACCCAGACCGCCGAGAGTATTTCCCAGACCGTTGAGCAGGTAAATCTCAACATGGCTGAATCCGTCAATGCAGCCCACGGTGGCCTCGCTCAGCATGTTGAAGCGATGACGACAAAGACTACCAAGCACATGGAGATGCTGGACGAATCCATGGAAAAAGAGCTGACTCAGGCACTGCAAACTTTTGGCTATCAACTCACTGCGCTTTCCGAAAAATTCGTTAACGATTACATGCCGCTCACCAATCGCCTGCGTGAAGTGCTGGAGATTGCCGAGCAGCAGCTGGCGAAGCAGCGCTAGGGACAAATATGTTGAGCCCTGAACTGGATCATGAGCACGAGTACGAGAGCGGCAATGAGGAACATTGGATCGCCGTGAGCGACCTCATGAGTGGTCTAATGATGCTGTTCCTGCTGATCGCCGTGATGTATCTGGTGATTGCGGAGCGAAAGAATCAGGAGATAGAGCGGGTAGTCGTTCTATACGAGGATCTTAAAGAAGAGCTCTACCAGGATTTGCTGCTGGAGTTTGAGCAGGATTTGCCGCGCTGGGGCGCTCAGCTAGATGCTGATTTGAGGCTCCGATTCACCGACACCGATTTGTTGTTTGAGTTGGGTGAATCCAACCTCAGGCCCGGATTTGGGGCGATTCTGGATAATTTCTTCCCACGGTATTTACGTATTCTGGCCTCTGAAAAATATCGTGAGGAGGTGCAGGAGGTGCGCATCGAAGGGCATACCTCCAGTGCCTGGTCCCAGGCCGAGGATAGTGATGAAGCCTATATGCGCAACATGGCGCTTTCCCAGGCGCGCACCCGTTCTACCCTTGGCTTTATCCTGGAGCTGGAAGCCGTCGCCTATGAAAAAGACTGGCTGCGAGAAAGGCTCACGGCCAACGGCCTGTCCTCCTCGCAGTTAATTACTGCCGCCTCGGGCGAAGAGGATGCTGACCGATCTCGTCGAGTTGAGTTCGTGGTGGTCACCGATGCAGAAACGCGCCTCTCCACCATTCTGCAGGAAATTCGTTAACAGCATGAACCTGATAGATTTCACCGAATTTGAGCCATTTAATTCCCTGCGTGAACGCATAGGAACTGACAAGCTTGGCTATTTCGAACTCTTTGATCCATCCATCCATCTCACAGGAGCGGAGCGTTCACAGCTGGATTCTCCGGGTGTGCTGCAGGCGGTTGATGCCATCAAGGTTCTTCCCGACAGCACCCTGGCGTTGAAAAACAGCCGCGCACTGGCCTATATTCCCAACGAAAACTGGTACCGTCAGCGCCGCGAATACCCAAGCTATCACCTGGCCTGGTGTGCTGAGATGGAGTCCATCAGGCAGGAACATCCCAATGAGGAACTGATGCTGACGACGCGTCTGTCCGACGATTACGAGCTGATGAAACTGCGCGGCGAAGGTGAGCTATCTGTGGTCAATCATGGCTTTGTGGTTTGCAAGCAATGTTTGCACAAGCTCCGCTACAAGGACTTCGATCTATATCGCAATCGCAAGCGTGGTTACAGCCAAAAAGTCTTGAGCGATTTTCGCTTGCAGGAGTTCTACAAAATCTACCAGCAATACCCGCTTAGCTTTGGCAGCAAGCCGGCACCCGTGATAAAAGTTAGTTCAAGCTCAGTTGCATTGGCAGGCAGCAAGAAAAAGGAAGAGACTTAAGCGATGAGTGGCCTGGTGCAGTTTGATGCGAGCTATAACCCGCAAGAGGATCGCATTCTTATTCGAATCACCAACACAGATTGTGACGAATTTCGGCTCTGGCTGACCCGGCGCCTGAGCGCCTCATTATTGGCTGATTTTAAGGTCAACATAAGCGCCTATCGCGTGCAGCCTGATTCTGCTGAGAAGGAAAGCGAATCCGCGCCAAGAGCCAGTGAGATGGGCGCGGCAACGCTAATGCGCGCGGACATGCAGCAGGAGGCCGATGCTGCCAAGCAGGATTTTGAGCAGAAATTCATACCCGGAGAACGCTTTCCGCTGGGCGAGCAGGGCGCTGTGGTCGATAAAATAGACTTTCAAGCTGACGGAAAGGGCCCTGGCAATCATGCCTTAAATTTCATCGGCACCAATGGTAAGCGGCTATCATTTGGCGTTACGCCGCGGTTTCTAAATACCATTTTTGAAGTTATCGAGCGGGTTTCACAGCAGGCGGAATGGGGGCTGATAACGACATCAAGCAGCATGCCCAGGTCTGCCACTCTGCAGTAAAAGCAATGGAATCAATCTATTGATCTAGCCAGGATCTCCAGCCGCATCATACTGCGTAAAAGAAACCAGGTTACCGTCTGGTCCTTGCACCAGGCGATTGCTATGCCATCGGGTGTGGTCCAGATCCCGGACTGATCCTGCACCATGAATTCGTAAAACTCGGATTGCACGCCTTTGTCCCCGAGTTCAGCAATGGTGTTGGCGTTGTCAGTCACGGCGAAACCCAATATGGTATAGGGCGGATTCACGACAGTTTCTACTTCCTGAACCCATAGCTGGGCACCGCTTACGTCGAACACCAGCGCAAAAGGCGTGTCTTCCTCACAGGGAAAGCCCAAGACTGATTCGTAAAATTCGCGGCTGGCTCCTGCGTCCGCGGTTGCTGCAAAAGTATCGCCTGCATGATTGACCCCGCTTTTTGTCATGGAGCTATCGCTATATCAAGAATATGACCTGAATTTAGTCGTCACGCTGTTCCAGAATAGGATCTGCCACACCTTCGATGCCAGCTAGCGCAAGGATAGTCAAAAACACAGTTTGTGGTCCCAGGTGTGAATCGACGGGAGAGAACCACTCATCAGGCGAATGCGCGCCGCCTCCGTCACCCCCACCAGAAAGTGTAATGGCGGGTATTCCCAGCGACATCGGCACGTTGGAATCGGTGCTGGAGATGTTCAGGCCCAGCAAATTCACGTCTTGGGCCTCGAATGCGAGCGCCGCCGCCTGTACGATAGGGCTGCGGTGATCTGTGACGCCTACCGGCCGGTCACCAATGAGGTGGAATTCGACGCTGATGAGATTTCGATTCCAGCGAGCGTTCTCTTCGGCTACGGCCTCCAGCGCTGCGGTTTTAGCCTGGCGTTCCAGAATTGCCAAAGCGTCTTTATCGTTGGAGCGCATATCAATAGCAAAGACCGCATTTGCTGCAATAGAATTTACAGATGTGCCGCCATCCACCGTACCCACGGTGAAGGTCGACTTGGGAAACTGAGGGGTTTGCAGGTCCGCGATTTTGGCAATTGCTCGGCCCATTGCGTGAATCGCACTTGGAAGGCCAAAGGCGCCAAAAGAATGCCCTCCCGGGCCTTTGAACTCGAATTCGAAACGCCGACTGCCGGTGCCGCCGGTTGTAATACGCTGAAGTCTGACGCCATCAATGGAGATAAAGCCATCTGTTTCAGGATGCTCCCTAAACAGCGCTTTGACGCCGCGTAAATCGCCACGCCCTTCCTCGCCAACATTTGCTGAAAAAATGATATCGGCGTGGGTGGTAATTCCACTTTCATTCAGCGCTTCCAGTATAGAGAGCAACACTGTGAGGCCGCGGGTGTCATCTCCGATACCTGGCGCATAGTAGCGACCATCGCGAAACTCGACGGTGGTATCAACCCCGGCAGGGAAGACCGTGTCCAGGTGCGCAGCGATTAGGAGGGTAGGGCCATTACCGGTGCCGGGACGGGTTGCCACTACATTGCCCTCATCATCGATGTAGGCATCGGCGAGGCCTCCTTCCTTAACCCGTTCCAGAAAGTAGGCGGCGCGACGTTCTTCCTGAAACGGTGGCGCTGGAATCTCTGTAATGCGAATTTGTTCCTGTATGGCTTCTTCTTCACGCTCTTCCAGCTTGATTAGAGCCGCCTGAACACGTTCATCCATGGCAACAGCATTGAATTGGGCCTCGAGGCTGGAATCAATTGGTACAAAACTCTGGCGCTTACCCTCACTCGTTTGGGCAATTGCTGCGGAACAGGCCAGCCACAGCGTGGCTATTTTCATCAGGGTGTTTTTCACTTGGGGGTTGCTCGATTGGTTTTAGAGTAAACGCATACGCCAGCCGCGGCCGCCACTGCGCAGAGTGCGACGTTCTCGCATGCGGGAATGCAGAAGTGAACGTTTTTCGGCTATCCAGTCCTCGCGTCCGACATAAGGGTCCTCGCCGCGATCGCGGCGACGAGTCTCCTCGGCAATGCGAAACTGGCAAAATTCCTGATACAAACGAATTTCAGTGCGCAATTCCTGGATCACAATTTCGGCATAAATGGCATCGTCGAGAAATCCTATGCCAGGTATGTGGTCAGGAATCACATCATCTGCATCCACAAAGTAATATAATGCGCTGCGAATACTGTTGCGCTCATCGTCAGACAGCTTCCATTCGTCATCGCTTATCATATTAATTAGTACTTGCAGTTTGAGTAAGCGTTCTGAAATGAAGTTAGGAAGATCTATGACCCGGGCTTTATCGATGAGTTCGTTTGCTTGCTCTTCAATTTGTTGCGCTGCATCTGTATCCGAAATCGCCAACCTGCCTTTGTCTATGCTTTCCTGGAAACGCGCTAGGTCATCGTCGCTCAGGGTAATGGTGATGTCTATAGGCATATTGATTCCTTTGCAGCTTCTGGTTTGGGGAGATGCGACAGTTGGTGAATTTTGCAGTTTCCAATGCCAATTACAAACTCAGTGCGCCAAATCCCCTTAGGCCGGTCGTTTCCACCTGCCACTAAAGAGGGCGCAACAGAGCGATCAGAACAAGTTGCCCCAGTATAGCGCACTGACCCGCGGCATTCTTCAATGCTCCGCCGTGATCCGCCCCGCATTGGCATTACCGTGCTGCTCTCTTACTTGAAGTGGTTTGCAAGCGCCCGTTCTGCTTACCCGATCGCTTGGCAGCAGCTGTGTAAACCCGCTAGCTCGAGATAAGTCGCTACCGGGTTAGGGCTATATGGTTGCCAGCTAAATGCGTAGATCGCCGAGCTATGGGGCAATCGGGAGATTGTCATCAGGCAACTGCGCCGCGGCACAGAAGCCGATGCTCGAGTCACAAAAGTGATGATGCCAGCGGCAAGTTAGGGGATGCCGAGATTCGAAGCCTCAGGTCTGCTGCGCGCCGTGGGACGCGAGGGACTGATTTACTGGAGCCTGTGTTCAAGGCGCGCAGCGAACCGGATTACAGCGCGCTGCGCTGCCGCTGGGCAATTGCACCTGGTAGCTGCTGAATTCCAATCGCGGGACATAGTAGTCGGTTGAGATGTACTGCGCCCCAGAAGCAAATGCAGCTTCCCGGCGCTCGGTGGAATCCTGTCTTGCTTCAATTGTGTTCGCATCTGCTCGCGTGCGCACGATAAACCCCTGCGTAACTGTGGCTTGTATGCGCTCAAATGCTCCCTCAGGATCATTAATAGTGAAGTAGGCCGCGTGGTCAGCACTGCTATCGATAGAATTGACAAACATGGGCAAGCCTTGCAGTGATGCTTTGTCTCGAGCATAGGTGCGGACTTTTTCAGGTCGTTCATCCAGCGCGAAAAAAACTTTGCCACGGGCATCGTCAAGTCTGGGCCAATTGTTTGCCAGCACAGCCTCACGCAGAGTGGGGTGATCTCCGCGTACCAGGTCGGGTGTGATGATTTCATGCCAACTGAAAACAGAGAGCGTCTCAGCGTCAAGGGCTGAATAGGCTGCCTCATTAAAATCCAATGCCGGCTCTACACCGGGATAGGCTGAGCCGCCTTCTTTAGCGTTAAGCATAATCAGGATAGGCACATGCTCTGGATTGGCTTGCGACCAGCTGCGGATTTCTGACAGACAAAGAATCCATGTCATACAATTTGAGCGGACGTCGATATCCTGGGAGTGCAAAACCTTGAAGCCCGGCTTCTGCATTTGCGCAGCGTCGTAAGCTTGAGCGCCAGGTTCTCCAGCTGCTTCTCGGGGCAACAGGGGGTCAGCAAACCGGCCTCCCTCAGGATCATAAACGACATCTAACTCAATCTGCCGCATGCCCAGATTGAGTTGTTCCTTTAGAGGTAGGTGACTGTAATCGAGGGTAATTGCGGAGCGCTCGTTGTAGGCCCGAATACGAGCCAATTCTGGTGCCGGGATCGCCAATTTGTAACTGTTGTGGGAACCCACAGCCTGCAGGTCATTCATTCTCAATCCGGTGTCGGCTATGGTGCAGCGTTCGCGCTCAATATCTGTAGTTTTTTGGCAGTCGCCGGCGTGCACTGAGCTTGAGCAGAGCAGTAGCAGGCTCGCAAACAGTAAGCTGGGGCTGGTAGAGATCAACTGCATAGAATTTCCTGACTCGTCAGAATTGGGTGTCTAAATAATCTAGCCAGTGCAGGTGACATTATAGTGACAAGCGGTTCTCAGAATAATAGCAAAGAGCTTGGAGTGCAGGGCCAGCGTCTCAGTCGCCTGACGAATGTCGCAATGGTGCAATAGCTCGGTCGACTATGGAAAGCAGAGTGCTAATGATCAGGCCGAAGGCCAATAGTGAGGCCAGTGTCATGAGCAGTGGATACAGGCCAGAATTCTCTGGGCTGATCCGTGCCGTGGCAATTAGCAGCAGAGGGCCAAAATAGAACACACCGTTCCAGCGCCCCAGAAAACTCATACGCAGGCTCTTCTGGTGGTACAGGAAATGTGAATCCAGCACGTACTGACTGAAGGCAAGCACTATCAAAACGGGCAACACCCAGGGAACGAGTTCTGCATAGGCGGCCCCCGCGAGCCCGGAAGTGACAAACAGGAAGTCGGTGCTATGGTCGAATATCTGACCACGGGCTGAGGCAGTGCCCTGGGCGCGAGCCACGATACCATCGTAATAATCGGTGACGATGGCGAGAATTAAGAAGAGTGCGAGCAACCAATCGGCGAGAAAATCGCGCTGCGCCATCGCCCCTGCTACCGGCAGTATCAGCAGCAGGCGGATGGACGTTAACAGGTTCGCCATTAAGCAGGCTTAGGCGAATAATTCGCGTTGGGCGCGGCGCCAGAAGACCAAGCCTATTGCGGCGTTAAACAAGATAAAGAAATTATGCTGCACGAAGCCGAACGCTGCCATTTGTCCTTCGTTTTCCGGAAACAAAATGACCCAGAATGTGATTGCTGCAGCACGCATCGGTGTCGGAACTGCTGCCGCGAAGAAAATCACTGGCAAGAATGGCAGTAGATTCAAGAACGAAGCTTCCACCCCAAACAGATTTAGCGCGGTGGTGTAGACGATCACGGCGGCGAGCAGGGCGGGCGAGCGTAGCAAGAAAAAACTTACATAATGCCAGGGCTTTGCCAGGCGGAAAGCGTGCAGGATACGTTTCTCGCGAAAGCTGTTATTTGGCAGAATTGTGCCATTGAAATAAAGTAACCAAAGCACCAGGAATATCGCTGCGCCCACGCTGATCACTGGCATCAGCTGAAAGGCTTCAGGCAGATCGGCGCCGCCAAACACAAAGCCGATTGAGGCCCAGATCAACAGGTAGAAAATTTCGCAGAACATAATGAACAGCATCACCGAGCCCACTTCCCAGCCAGGAATCTGGTCACGCTTGTTCAAATAGTACGCCATGGCGCCTTTGCCAATTTGCTCATTAAAGATGGAAATGATGTAGGCGGAGGCTCGAATGGGCAGAATATCCTTATACTTGATATCTGCCAGGAACCAGTTCAGTGCGCGGGTAACCACCAGCGTGTCTACCAGGAAGTAGAACAAAGAATAGCCGATCATCAGACCCAGCCAGGGTACCCAGGCTACGTTGGCAAACACCTGGCTCATGTATTCTGTCAGAGGCAGGCCTTCACGGGCGGCTGCGCCGTTAAGTCGGTAGTACAGATAAGCGAAGCACGCGGCAGTAATAGCGAGAAAGATCACGCGGCCGATCGGATTCTGTTTCTTGGGTGCCTGGACTTCCGCTTCTGTGCCTTCAGTTTCGGCAGCGGCAGCGGCAGTTTCAGTGTTTCCTGTCTCGTTAGCTTCCGTGTCCTGGGTATCTGCTTCGGTTTTCTCACTCATGGCATTACTCGTTGTTTAGAATTTTTGTCAGGGTGTCTTGCAGAGGTGTCAGGCTGATTCCGATCTGCGAATCGGCGTTCTGACTCACAACTTCATTCATGGTGATCACATCGATAACGGTTGGCGTTATGCCCCCACCTTTAATCGTACTGCCGATGGCTGCGCCAATTTTAGCAAACAGCACGGGCACTGAGCCCACTTCTACTTCTTTGCCCATGAGCCCCGCAGTTTTTTTGATTAAATCCTTGTAGGCAATTGCTTCTGGCCCAACAAGCTCAAAGACTTGGCTGCCCTCAGCCTCTTTAGCTGCCAATTTAATAAGTGCGCTACTGAGGTCATCAGTATCAAGCGGGCGCATGGAATAGTCGCCACCACCCAAGACTTTGGCCTGACCGCTGGAGGCGGTACCAATTAAAGAGCTGGCCCCAGCCGTGCCGGGCCCCATCAGAATCGGGGTGCGCACTACCGTCCCCGCAAGACCAGAATTTAACACCAGCTCTTCTGCAGCACCTTTCGAGCGAAAATAAGCGTTGCTGGAACTGGCGCTAGCGCCGACCACGCTGATAAAAATTATGTGTTTGACGCTCATTGCCTTGGCGGCTTCGACTACAGCGGCTGTTGCTGCGACGTTAGCGCTGGCGTAATTGGAGTGCTTGTTCTCGATCAGAATCCCTGCGAGGTGAATAACGCAGTCAGCGCCTGCAAGTGCTTGTTCCAGGCTCGCCGAATCGTCATAGGAGATGGTGGTTGGTGTAACAGCTGGTGATTGTGGCAGAGAGGCGAAGGCACTCTTCGAGCGGACTCCAGCAATAACTTCCATCCCTTCTATTTCGCTTAAATGGCCCAGCAAATTTGTGCCCACGCTGCTGTTTGCCCCGGTAATGCTAATTTTCATGCAGTTCTATTTCCCTGTTAGGCGCTGTTCCAGTAAACCATGAGGCCGATTCTACTATGTTCGAGCCCAATAGCTTGCCGTGATGGCGCGCGATTGTACCAGCTTCGGTGTGGTTGAAATACGGGTTTACCGGAAATATGGATCGATATATCGCAGTTTGTTGCTTTGTGAAATTTGGAGTTCTATCTGCCTCAGGTTTCAGCCCTGTATGCTTCGCTGCATCTCTGTTCGGGCATCCTGCAATACTTTACTGCGCTGATGCTTGCCGGCATCAGTATTAATTATCTGGGTCAGATCGGCGGCTTCGAATGCGCGGATCCTTTGCTGTTCCGGTGCATCGGCATATAGCGTAGTGCGCATGCGCGGTTGCCGTCCCGCAGCGGCGACTGCGGCCGTAATCTGCCGCGGCACCCATTCCTGCCCATGTTCTGCCCCGGCTGCCCGGGTAATGCTCTCGTTCATCAGGCTGCCACCCAGGTCATTTGCGCCGCAGTTCAGCGCCACCATGGCACCGCGTTGGCCCATCTTTACCCAGGAGGTTTGAATATTCTGGATTGCTCCGTTGAAGACCAGTCGCGGCACGGCGTGCATCAAGAGCGTCTCGCGGGCGCTTGGTCCGCGGCGGGATTTTCCTTTGAGATACATGGGCGCCTCAGACGCCACATAGGGTAGAGGTACGAACTCGGTGAAGCCGTGGCTTTGTTCCTGCAGATCCCTGATGGCGTGAAGGTGTGCAGCCCAGTGTCTGGGTCGATCCACATGGCCAAACATAATCGTTGCCGTTGTGTTAAAGCCGACTTCATGGGCGGCGGCCATGACTTCCAGCCACTGTGCCGTGTTGAGTTTGTCTGCACATATTTTTTGCCGAACCTCATCGTGCAAGACTTCCGCAGCAGTACCTGGCAAAGTATTGAGACCTGCTGCTTTGAGTTTTTGCAGAAACTCAGTCAGGCTAATCCCGAGGGTTTCTGCTCCCTGCCAGACTTCCAGTGGAGAGAAGGCGTGTACATGCATGTCGGGAACAGCTTGTTTTACGGTCCTGACAATGTCGATATAGGTCTGGCCGGTGTAGTCGGGGTGGATGCCGCCCTGCATGCAAACCTCAGTTGCACCACGCTCCCAAGCCTCGATGCAGCGTCGGGCAATTTCTTCTGCAGAGATGTCATAGGGTTTGCCACGCAAGTTTTCACTCATTTTACCCTTTGAAAAGGCGCAGAACTGACAGCGGAAATAGCACACATTGGTGTAATTAATATTGCGGTTTACCACATAACTGACGACGTCGCCCACGCTTTCTTGCCTGATCTCATCAGCTGCGTTAACCACGGCACTGAAATCAGGCCCGCGGGCTTCGAAGAGTGTTTCAATTTCCTTCTCTGACAGGGTTTCACATGCCCGGGCCTTATCGATGATGGATTTGACAGCGGGTGATGCTGGCCGTCGATTTTCACTCAAGCCAATTTCCAGGGCAGGAATATCCTGGCTGGCTCCAGGGAGCCAGTTGTCTCTTTTCGCAAAACCCAAGCTGTCGCTGTGGCTCAACACAGCAGGCATGATGCCGGGGTCGAGCCATGTTTCGACATCCATCACATAGGAGGGATATATTGTGAGTCGCTGTTCCAGAAATTTTCCAGCAGCAGCGGTTTCATTCGCAAGTTTTTCCAGATGGGGCCAAGGGGCCTCGGGGTTGACATGGTCAGGGGTGAGTGGTGAAACGCCACCCCAATCATTTATGCCACCTGCGACCAGCTGTGGCAGCACTCCCGGGCTGAGATTTGGCGGCGCCTGGATGTTCATGGTCGGCCCGAAGATCAGGCGAGCGACGGCGAGTGTCCAGATCAAGTCTTCCAGATCAGGCTCCGGTGCCTGTGCCATCTTGGTATTGGGCTTAGCCCGGAAATTCTGCACAATGATTTCCTGAATATGCCCATATTGCTCATGGATTTTTCGAATTGCGAGCAAGGACTCGATGCGCTCCCGCCGAGTCTCTCCAATGCCAATGAGGATGCCAGTGGTAAAAGGGACCTGGGCTGCCCCCGCGAGAGCCAGAGTGTGCAGTCGCAACTCCGGATCCTTGTCGGGGGAGCCATAGTGCGGCATGCCTTTTTCACACAGGCGTGTGGAGGCGGACTCCAACATTATGCCCATCGAGGCGCTTACGGGTCTCAGAAAAGCAAGTTCCTCGGCGGTCATGTTGCCGGCATTGATGTGGGGCAGCATGCCAGTCTCTTTCAATACCCTCTCTGCCACAGCAGCGACATATTCGAGTGTTGTTTCATACCCGAGTTCAGCTAAAGCTTCCCGAGCAGCGCGATAACGGAGCTCTGGTTTTTCCCCGAGGGTAAACAGCGCTTCCTGACAGCCCATCTCAGCGCCAGATTGACACAGAGCAACGACCTCATCCGGCGACAGGAAGGCCTTCTCAATGTGTCGCGGCGTTTGGGCGAAGGTGCAATAGTGGCAAACGTCACGGCACAGTTGGGTAAGTGGAATAAATACCTTACGGGAGTAGGTGATTAACTGACCATGATGCTGATCGCGCAATTTGCATGCCGCAGCCGCCAGTGTGCGCGTGTCGGAGTTGTCAGCCAGGGCCAGGGCGGCGGATTCGCTCAAGGGTGTGGCGGCAAGGGATTCGGTCAAAGCTGCGGTCTCTAGTTGTTATTCTGGCTAAAGGCCTAGGTTATCAGCCTCATAGCACTAATGAGAACCTAAATTGCGGCAAATCAGACGGTTTATCCCGTCAGCGGTGGGTTTTGATACACTGGGGTCTTGAATTGACTGTCATGTCAGCAATCCCGTGTATACCAGCTGAAGCGGTGTAACCTGGCTGCTGCTTCGAATACAAAATTTAAAAAGCGGATCAGGCCTATGAACTCTCTGTTTTCCTTTACCCCCAAACAACTTCTTAGCCAGTTCGGTTGCCTGATTCTACTGCTGCTGTCCTTCGCGACTACAGCCCAGACTTCCTGGCTGTTTCAGAACGCTGCGGTCATCGTGGGTGATGGCGAGCAGCTGGACAGTGCTGATGTCCTGGTCGTTGACGGCCAGATCGTGGCGATTGGTGCGAGCCTAGAGCAGGCCGCTGCAGCTAATTCCGCCACGGTAATTGATTTGAGCGGAAAGTGGTTGATGCCGGCACTAATAGATGGCCACGCGCATCTGGGTTACCAGTCCCGTTCCAGCTGGGGGGCAGATAATTATGGGCTCGCCAATTTAGAGGACAATCTGCGGCAATATGCCTATTACGGTTTTGGCGCAGTGTTTTCCGCCGGCAGTGATCCTGTTGGGCTAGGTCAGGAATTGCAGCAGTCCATTGCTGTGCAGCAGGACTTGCCCGAATTTTTGTTTGCTGCCGGCATGGCGCCGCCGGGTCAGGGGCCTAACAATCAGTTTCTGGTCCATACCAGCCAGGTCGAAGCGGAAACCGGCATGACAATACTCAGCGGTCTGGAAAATCCAGAGCAGGCCCGCCGGGCTGTTGCAGAGGCGGCTGAAAAGGGCGTTAAGTTCATCAAAATCTGGGTGGATGATCGCGGTGGTTCGCAGCTCAAGCTAAGTCCTGCTATTTACCGTGCGGTGATCGAGCAGGCCCGTAGTCTGGACTTAAAAGTGTTTGTGCATCAGCAAACTGCGCGCGATATGTCGGACCTGATCGACGCGGGGGTCCATGGCTTCCTGCATGGTCGTATAGGGGCGGAATTCACGTCTGCGCTGGCGCAACAGGGGAAGGGGGCAGATGTCTTTGTTATCCCGAACCTTGGGCTGGGGGAGTTGCGACGGGAAGCTATAGGTGATGACCCCTTCTTGCGATCCTTCCTGTCTGTTGAGCTACGGGAGCAACTCGGAGTCTCGGCTAACCGCAGTGCGGTGCCGGAGAGGGACGAGCGGGTTGAAACGGAATTACGAGCAGGCTTTGAAAGAATAGAGGAGGCCAATCTGGACTTAGTATTGGGGACAGATGCAGGCGCCGTTCCCGGACACCCTTTTGGCTATACTGGGCACAGGGAGCTGGAGATATTCGTGAGCCTGGGGATGACGCCCATGACGGCTCTGGTGACGGCTACCGGCAATGCCGCCAAACATCTGAAACTCGATGATCTGGGACTGGTGGCAGTGGGCAAGCGTGCCAGTCTGTTGGTGCTAGATGCCAATCCGCTGACTGATATTCGCAATACACGGGCTATTCACGCCGTGTATCTTAATGGTCGCTTGATTGATCGCGATGCAATCGCAGCCAGTCTGCCCAATTAGCCTGGCTCTGCTTAAGCCCGAGAACTTTAAGTCCGAAACAACTAGAATTGCCAACCAGTCGCAGGGGTAGGCAGTAAAAATACCCGGTCCAGATTCTCAATAAGATCATCTGCGGCCGTAACGTCACCGCTTGTTGCCAATCGGGTTGCGCTGGCTGCACCTAGCCAAAGGCGGCTGAAGCCACCGACACTGGCGTTTAATTGCGG